>Ga0209162_1000318_pt1:0-20000 | contig 53356 bp, 35 predicted proteins | sample YNPNPMetaG_FD_187121 | JGI IMG/M metagenome (GOLD analysis project Ga0209162, IMG submission 187121) | Anoxygenic and chlorotrophic microbial mat microbial communities from Yellowstone National Park, USA - YNP NP MetaG (SPAdes) (version 2) ...
GCTTTGAGGAGTTTATGAATCCCTTGAAGATTGTGATCCCCATGGCCGGCTGGGCGACGCGTATGCGTCCCCAAACCTGGAGCAAACCCAAACCGCTGGTGGCGGTGGCCGGCAGAACCGCGCTGGATTACCTGTTGGATATGTTCCGCACGTTGCCGCAGGGGTGGCCGGTCGAATATGTGTTCATCGTTTCGCCTGGCCTGGGCGAGACCCAGATTCCGCGCTTCATGGCTGAACAGTATCCCCATCTGCGCGTGCACTACGTCGTCCAGCACGAGATACGAGGCCAGTCCCATGCGCTTTACCTGGCTCGTCAGCACCTGCAAGGCCCGATGATCATGTGCTTTTCGGATACGCTGATGGAGACAGATTTCTCCTTCCTCGAAGCAGAGACGGCGGATGGGGTGGCCTGGGTCAAAGAAGTCGAGGACCCGCGTCGCTTCGGCGTGGCAGAGATAGATTCAGAGGGCCGCATCCGTCACCTGATTGAGAAGCCGCAAAGCACGGAAAATCGGCTGGCAGTCGTCGGTTGTTACTACTTCCGCCAGGGGGAGGCCCTGGTGGAGGCGATTGAGGAACAAATGCGCCGTGACCTGCGCCTGAAGAACGAGTTTTTCCTGGCCGATGCCATCAATATCCTCCTCGAACGTGGGGCCAGGATGCGCCCTCATACCGTTCCGGTGTGGCTGGATACCGGCACCATCGCAGCCACCCTGGAGACCAATCGCTATTTGCTGGCTCACCGTCCCTTCCCTGCGCCCTCTTTCCCCGAAGATGTACGCATCATCCCGCCGGTCGCTATCCATCCTGAAGCCCGCGTGCGCCATTCGACCATCGGGCCGAACGTTTCCATCGGCGCCGGCTGCGTGATCGAAGAGGCCAGCATCGAGGATAGCATCCTGGAAAGCGGGGTGACCGTTCGCCAGCTTTCGCTGGTGCATTCGTTTATCGGCCAGCGGGCCACGTTGATCGGCAAAAACGCTGAACTTCGGTTAGAACTGAATATCGGAGATGATTCGTCTATTTTTGTGAGGTGAAGTAACTACCTACCATGGCTAATGGAGAACCCTCTGCCTCTTGTCATTGCGAGCGTAGCGAAGCAATCTCCCGGCAAGCAAGGGGATTGCTTCGCCGCCTGCGGCGGCTCGCAATGACAAGGATGGATAGTGGGTAGGTTGTTACGAGGTGAACATGTTTTATCGGGATGATCGTCGTGAGCAGGAAGAAAAAATGCGCCGCGAGAAGCGTCTGCCACCCGGTCAGGCGCTCACCAAGAAGTTTCCGGTGCTCCATTACGGCCCGATCCCACCTTTCAATCCCGCCACATGGGATTTTCGCATCTGGGGCGAGGTCGAAGAGGAGCGCCGCTGGACCTGGGAAGAGTTCAACCAGTTGCCGCGGACACGTATTGTCATGGACATTCACTGCGTGACCCGCTGGAGCAAGTTTGATACCGTCTGGGAAGGGGTTTCCGTCAAAACGCTGGTGGAGCAGGGATTTATCCGCCTCAAGCCGACGGCGCGCTACGTCTTGCAACATGCTGAATACGGTTTCACAGCGAACCTGCCCCTGGAAGTTGTGCTCCAGGACAATTTCCTCCTGGCCACCCATTTCAACGGCGAACCCCTGACCCCGGAACATGGCTATCCATTGCGAGGCGTGATCGGCCACATTCCGGGACGGGATGACCTGGTCACCACGTATTTCTGGAAAGGCGCCAAGTGGTTGCGTGGCCTGGAATTCCTGGCCCAGGATCGCCCAGGCTTCTGGGAACAGGCTGGCTACCATAACAACGCCGATGTCTGGAAGGAGGAACGCTACGGCTGATCCGGTTCCAGGCTCCACCTCCAGGGAGGGAGGGATAAAGGTGGGCATCCAGCACTCCATGGGGGTATAATCGCCTCATCCCAAATCTCTTCTCGGAGGTGGCCATGTCCCTTCCCACGCGTTTCGCCTTCTTTGAGGGCAAAATTGTGCCCTTTGAAGAGGCCAGGATCAGCATTGCGACCCATGCCCTGAACTACGGCACGGCTGTTTTTGGCGGCATTCGCGCCTACTGGAACGAGGAGCAGGGGCGGCTTTTCATCTTTCGTCCCTATGACCACTATCGCCGTCTGCTGCAGTCCGCTCGCATGATGTGCATGGAAGTACCCTACGATGAGCAGGCGCTGACCCAGATCACAATAGACCTGATCCGCGCCGATGACTGGAAACAGGATATTTACATCCGCCCGCTGATCTACAAGGCCGATATGGGGATTGGAGTGCGCCTCCACAACCTGCGGGATGCGCTTTCCATCTTTTGCCTTCCCTTTGACCGCTACGTCGCCAACGATACCGGCGCCCATGTCACATTTTCCTCCTGGCGCCGCATTGACGACAACGTCATTCCGGCGCGGGGCAAGGTCAGCGGCGCTTATGCCAATTCGGCGCTCATCAAGACCGATGCGGCGCGCGCCGGCTTCGATGAAGCGCTGGTGCTCGATCAAAACGGGCACATTTCCGAAGGTACGGCGATGAACGTCTTCATGGTGCGGGATGGCGTGCTCATCACTCCCCCGATCACTGAAAACATCCTGGAGGGCATCACCCGGCGTTCGGTGATCGAGCTGGCCCGTGCCGAACTCGGCCTGACGGTTGTGGAACGCTCGATGGACCGCACCGAAGTCTATATCTGCGATGAATTTTTCATGACCGGAACCGCCGCCCAGATCGTCGCCGTGACCCGCGTGGACCACCGCCCGGTCGGGAATGGCAGCATGGGGCCGATCACCGCGAAACTGCGCGCGCTCTTCGAGGACGTCGTGCGCGGGCGCAACCCGAAATATGCCCACTGGCTCGTCCCTGTCTGATCCGGGGTTGCATCATGCGGCGGGGAAGTTCCTGCTGATCCGCCGCCTGCGCCTCCCACCCCGTGAGGGGCCATCCCCGGCGGCGTTTTTCGCTGCCGCCTTCCTGGCCATTTTGCTGGCCGCTCTGCTCCTGGGAGCCGGCGCCGCCTGGGTTTTCGTCACCCACGATCTCCCCTCCCTTGAGATTCTCCCCCTGTTGTTCGACCCACAGAATGGCCAGCTCCTTCAGCCGACCCGACTCTATGACCGCCACGGGCGCCTGCTACAGGAGCTTTCCCCTCAACCTGGCCTGCGGCGCTACGTCTCCTTGCAGGAGCTCCCCGCCGTGCTGCCCGCGGCCGTGCTGCTCACCCAGGACCCAACCTTCTGGCAGCATTCTGGCTTCCAGATGCAGGGACTGGGAGAACCGGAGCTTCATCCCACCCTGGCGCAGCAACTGGTTGCCGACCTCTTGCTCTACGACGAACCGCCCACGATGCGCCGCGCCTTGCGGGAACGTCTGCTGGCTTTCCAGATCACGACCCGCTTTGGACGCCAACGCGTGCTGGAATGGTATCTCAATAGCGCGGATTTCGGACAGAACCTGATCGGCATCGGCGCGGCCGCCCCCTTTTATCTGGGGCAATCGGCCTCCGAACTTTCCCCTGCTGCCGCCATCCTCCTGGCGAGCCTGCTGCAAAATCCCCAGATCAACCCGCATACCCTGCCTGTGGAAACCCGTCAGCGTGCGCTGGCGCTGCTCCAGCGGTTACGCGATCAGGGCGTGCTGGATGAGCCGCAGGCGCAGCGCATGGAACAGGAGCTACGCGCCCTTTCGTTCACCCCGGCGGGAGTCCCGGCGCAACATTCGGCTTTCCTGCGTTTCGCCCTGGAGCAGGCGCAGACCTCGTTCTCTCTCAATCGCTTAAGAAAAGGGGGATGGAAGCTATATACCACCTTAGACAGGGATCTGCAATCGCAGGCGGAGTGCCTGGCGCAGCGCTTCACGGAGCGCCTCGCCGCGCAGCCCGAGCCGATCCCCTGTCCCCAGGCGCCGCCGCTCCCGACGCTTCCACCCGGCGCGCATGTCGGCCTGCCTTCCCTGGCCCTGGTGATCCTCGATGTGCCTTCCGGGGAGGTGCTGGCCGCAATGGGTGAGACATTCCAGGGGAAAGAATCCCCTTTTTGGGCCTCCCATCCACCGGGTTCGATCCTCGATCCTTTCGTCTATCTGACGGCTTTCACAAGGGGGTGGTCGCCTGCTTCTCTGATCTGGGATTTGCCTCCCCAGGACGAGGCCGGGGAGGGGTATCTGGGGCCGATGCGAATGCGTCGGGCGATGGCGAATGCGCTCCCGCGTCCCACCCAGTCGCTGCGGCGCGAGCTGGGAGAAATCCCCGTCGAGCACACCCTTTCGCTGCTTGACCTTTCCGAAAGCAAGGTCACGCTGCTCCAGGTGGCGACGGCCTATGCCACGCTTGCCCGCTCCGGAGTGTATCGCTCACCACAAACGCTATTGCGCCTGGAGCGTGAAGATCATGCCCTCTGGACGCCCTCCCCGGATCGGGGAAAGGCTCTGATCGATCCGGCGGTGACCTATCTGGTCAACCATGTTCTCAGCGATGCGGTGGCGCGCCGTGATACCTGGGGTGACCCCGGCATCCTGGAGATCGGGCGGCCGCTCGCTGTGGGGATCGGTCGCAGTGCGGATGAGAAGCAGGCCTGGCTGGTCGTCTATACGCCGCAGCGCCTGATAGCGCTCTGGCTGGGGAGCATGAGCGGTGAGCGGGTCGCGCCGCAATGGTTGGGAAGCCTGGCGCGCCCCTTGTTAGAGGCTTCGCTCCGCACGCTGCCGGCAGAAGACTGGACGCTCCCGCCCGGTGTGATCCAGGTGGAAGTTTGCGATCCCTCCGGCTTGCTCCCCTCGCCGATTTGCCCCCAACGGGTGATGGAGGTCTTCCTGAGCGGCAACGCGCCCCAGGAGGTGGATACCCTCTACCGACGCTATCGCATCAATCGTGAGACCGGCTTGCTGGCCACCGTCTTCACGCCGCCCCCCCTGATCGAAGAGCGCGTCTACCTGGAGGTGCCGCCCCAGGCGCGGCGCTGGGCGGAAGCCCATGGGTGGGCGCAGCCGCCCACCGCCTACGATCCGATTCGCCTGCCTCCGCCGCTGCCCTGGGCGCGCATCCTGCAGCCCTCGGCGTTTGAGCGCGTTCACGGGCGCGTGATCGTGCGCGGCACCGCCGCCGGGGATCATTTTCGCTCCTATCGCCTCCTGATAGGGAAAGGCCTCGACCCTCAGGAGTGGCAAACCATCGCCAGCGCAGAAACGCCACGCATCGAAGACGTGCTCGCTGAATGGGATACCCAGGGATTGGAAGGCGCTTACATCCTCCAGCTTCAGGTGCTGCGCCAGGATGGAACGGTGGACATCACTTCGATCCCGGTCACTGTGAGCGGGAAATAGAGCGATGTCCACCGTTGGGGGTTGGTAACTATTCAGCCATGTCATTGCGAGCCGTTTTCTGGCGAAGCAATCTCCCGTTTCTCAGGCCAGCTTGACCGCCTGGGGATTGCTTCGTCGCAAAGAACGCTCCTCGCAATGACAAACACAACAGTTTTGATGCAAGACTGAACAGTTACGGGGGTTGGGCTTCCTGAACCGCTCCCTGACTATCTGGCGAACTCGCGGATCACCCGTGCCATGTGTCGCGCGTGTTTCAGGTAGAGATCAATGCGAATATTTTCGTTGGGAGCATGGGCGCGGGTATCTGGATAGCCGAGGCCGGCGGTTGCCACGGGCAATCCCAGCTCATGGACGAAGGGATAGATCGGGCCGGAGCCGCCGGTCATGGGGACTTTCTGCATGGGGACGCCATACACCGGGCGCGCCGTTTCCACGACCAGGTTGACGAACGGATGATCGGGATCGGTACGCGCCGGCGGTTCGCCGCCCAGGAATCGAATCTGAACGTCCGAAAAACCCTCGCGATCCAGATGGGCGCGGAGTTTCTGCAAAATATCCTGTGGATGCTGATCGGGCACCAGGCGAAAATCCACCTTCGCCGAGGCACGTGCCGGGAGCACCGTCTTCGCACCGGCGCCCTGGTAGCCGCTGGTCAGGCCGCAGATGGTGCAGGTCGGGCTGAAGACTTCCTCGATGTGTAATTCGGCGCCTCCCTGCAAGCCCTTGATGAATTCCCGCACCCCGTAGCGCTTGCGATACTCTTCCGCGACATCCGGCAGGGCGGCCATCAGCTCCCAATCGCGCGCCGAAGGCGGACGTACAGCGTCGTAGAAGCCGGGGATGCGAATGCGCTCATCCACACCTTTGAGCGTATGGAGCGCCCATACCAGTCGCCAGGCGGCATTGGGGAAGATCGAGCCGCCCAGCCCGGAATGCACATCGGTAGCGGCGGTCTCGACCGAAAGCTCCACGTAGCAAATGCCGCGCAGCCCCAGGTACTGCATGGGAACGTCTCGATGATCCACGTAACCGAATTCCCAGATACAGGCATCGGCCTGCAGGCGCTCCTTATTCTGCAGGATGAATTCGTGCAGGTGCAGGCTGCTGGTCTCTTCTTCCCCTTCAATGATAAACTTGACGTTACAGGGCAATTCGCCTTCTGTGGCTAACAGAGCGTCCAGGGCAAAGAGGCGTGCCACGAGGTGCCCTTTATCATCGCTCACACCGCGACCGTACATCTTCCCATCGCGGATGGATGGCTCAAAGGGAGGCGTTTCCCAGAGTTCGAGGGGTTCGGGCGGCTGCACGTCGTAATGGTTATAGAAGAGCAGGGTCTTATCGCTCCGTCCCTTGCGTTCGGCCAGCACCACCGGCGCGCCGCCGGTAGGCATCACCTCGACGCGAAACCCTCGACGGCGGAGCATCTCCGCCACCAGAGAAGCGCATTCTTGCAAGCCCCAATTCTGCGCCGCCACCGAGGGCTGTGCCACCAGTCGTGCCAGCTCCTGCAGGCTGGCCTCCAGATTGGATTCCAGATAGGCATCGAGCAGGGTGTATTCGGACATAGGAAGCTCCTTCAGGGGATAGGATAGGGAGATTATAACCCGACAGGTGAGGAGGCGGGCGCTATGGGGTGGGTGACCACAAGCGCTAAAAACTACCCGAATGGGTGATTTTCTTTTCCCGGCCTGGTCTGTATCATGAAGAAACAACAACCTTCGAGGCCGTTCTTTCCCCGCTTTTTCTTATAAACGAAAAGAAAAGTGAGTCTCAATACACCCTTTTTGAGGCCTTCGCCTTGAAAAGGATGTGCTCATGCAGTCTATCTGAGAAAGGAGCAGAAGAGGTATGCGCCAGAAGAGAGAGACAGGACAAGGATTGTTTTCTCCTGAAAGGGAGTACGATGCCTGTGGGATCGGGATGGTGGTGAATATTCGGGGGGAGCGATCCCATCGTGTGGTAGAGCAGGCGCTGACGGTGTTAGAGAATTTAACGCATCGCGGCGCGCGAGGGGCCGAACCGAATACAGGGGATGGCGCCGGCATCCTGCTTCAGTTGCCTCACGCTCTCCTGCAGCGCAAGGCCAATGGCAAGGGGTTCAGCCTTCCGGAACCCGGCCAGTATGGGGTGGGTATGGTGTTCCTGCCACCCGATCCGACCCATCGCCGACTGTGCGAGCTTCATTTTGAGAGCATCGTGGCTTCTGAGGGACAGCGCGTCATCGGGTGGCGCTCGGTAAGGATCAATAAAGAGACCGACCTTGGCCCGACCGCCCGTCGAGCCGAGCCAAAAATTCGTCAGGTATTCATCGCCCGCAGCCCCGATATAAAGGACGATATGGATTTTGAGCGTAAACTGTATGTGATCCGTCGTCGGGCAGAGAAGGAAATCCGTTACAGTCATCGTCTGGAGGGCGGTCAGTATTTCTATATCGCCAGCCTGTCCTACAAGACGATTGTGTATAAGGGGATGTTTATCACCTACCAACTGCGCGAATATTTCGACGATCTTTCCGCTCCCGATATGGAGAGCGCCATTGCGCTCGTACATTCCCGCTTCAGCACCAACACCTTTCCCAGTTGGGAGCGGGCGCAACCCTTACGTTATCTTGTCCATAACGGCGAAATCAACACCCTGCGCGGGAACGTCAACTGGTTCCAGGCGCAGGAGAAGCATCTCGAATCAAAGCGCTTCGGGGACGATTTGCACAAAGTTTTGCCTGTGATCCAGCCGGACGGGAGTGATTCCGCCATGTTTGATAACGTGCTGGAATTCCTGGTGCTGGCAGGTTATTCGTTACCTCAGGCCATGACCCTGATGATCCCGGAACCCTGGTCGAACAACCCACACATGAGCGAAGAAAAGCGCGCTTATTATGAGTTTTATGCCAATATGATGGAGCCGTGGGATGGACCGGCTGCGATGGCCTTCACCGATGGTTTCGTGGCCGGCGCGGTTCTGGATCGGAATGGATTGCGACCGGCGCGCTACTATATCACCAAAGATGACTTGTTGATCCTCGCTTCAGAGGCCGGCGTCCTGGAAATTCCCCCGGCGCAGATTGCGTATAAAGGGCGGCTGGAACCAGGACGGATGCTACTGGTAGATACCATCCAGAAGCGCATTATCAGTGACGAGGAAATCAAACATCAACTGGCAACCCAACACCCCTATCGTGACTGGCTGGCCAAATATCAGGTGCGCCTGCATGAAATTCCCGCTCCCAGCCCCGAATACATCCCTCCTTCGGACCCTGCCACCCTCTCCCAGCGACAGGCTGCGTTTGGATATACCCTCGAAGACCTGCGCTTTATCCTGGGGCCGATGTCAGAAACAGGCGTCGAACCGATCGGCTCCATGGGCTACGATGCTCCGCTGGCGGTGCTTTCCAAAAAACCCGAACTGCTTTACAACTACTTCAAGCAATTGTTCGCTCAGGTTACGAACCCACCCATTGATTCTGAACGAGAGCGCATTGTCTTTGCAACGGAGGTCATGGTAGGGGCAGAATCCGATCTCCTCTCCCCCTCGCCTCGAAGCTGTCACCAGATTCGGCTGGATTCCCCCATGCTGACCAACGAAGAGCTGGCAAGAATCCGCCATATTCGCCTGCCCGGCTTTTTGAGCATTACGTTGCCCATCCTTTTCCCGACGAATTCCGGCGGGACAGGGTTGAAACAAGCCATGGAGGCCCTCTATCAGGCAGCCGATCAGGCGATTGCGCGCGGGGTCAACCTGATCATTCTATCGGATCGAGGGATGGATAAAGATCACGTCCCGATCCCGGCCCTGCTGGCCGTCTCAGGATTACACCAGCATCTGATTAAAACCGGAAATCGCACGCAGGTAGGACTCATCCTGGAAAGCGGTGAGCCGCGAGAGGTGCATCATTTTGCAGCCCTGATCAGCTATGGAGCTACCGCGATCAATCCCTACCTGGCCCTTGAGACGATTGAGGACATGGTGCGTCGGGGTATGCTGAAGATCACCGATCCAAAACAGGCGATTCAAAACTACGTCAAAGCGGCCGTGAAAGGCATTGTCAAAACCATGTCCAAAATGGGAATCTCTTCCATTCAAAGCTATTGCGGCGCACAGATTTTTGAGGCGGTCGGTATCCATCCGGCTGTGATCGAGGAATACTTCACAGGAACCACCTCTCGCCTGGGGGGCATTACCCTGGATATTATCGCCCAGGAGGCGCAGATGCGCCATGATACAGGGTATAAGCGACAGGGCAACGGGTCTTTCTTGAAATCGGGAGGTGAATATCAGTGGCGTGAGGATGGGAACTATCACCTTTACAATCCCCAGACGATCTATCTGCTTCAGCGTGCCTGTCGTGAGAACGATTACGCACTTTACAAAGAATATTCGCGACTGATCAATGAGCAATCTACCCAGCCTGCGACGCTGCGCGGCTTACTGGATTTCCGCTTTGCCTCTCAACCCATTCCACTGGAGGAGGTGGAGCCGGTTGAATCTATCTGCAAACGCTTCAAAACCGGAGCGATGAGCTACGGATCGATCAGCCAGGAGGCTCATGAGACGCTGGCAATTGCGATGAACCGCCTCGGCGGCAAGAGCAACACCGGCGAGGGGGGCGAGGACCCGGCGCGCTTTGCACCTTTGCCCAATGGGGATTCCAGACGCAGCGCCATCAAACAGGTGGCCTCCGCACGCTTCGGTGTGACCAGCGAATACCTGGTGAACGCAGACGAACTGCAAATCAAAATGGCCCAGGGCGCCAAGCCCGGAGAGGGGGGACAGTTGCCCGGTCACAAGGTCTATCCGTGGATCGCCCGCGTGCGCCATTCGACCCCCGGCGTTGGCCTCATCTCCCCAGCGCCTCATCATGATATTTATTCCATCGAGGACCTGGCTCAACTGATCTATGACCTGAAGAATGCGAATCCGTCGGCGCGTATCAACGTGAAACTGGTTTCCAAAATCGGGGTGGGTACCATTGCCGCCGGGGTCGCCAAAGGCCATGCGGATGTGATCCTGATCAGCGGCTACGATGGCGGGACCGGAGCCTCCCCTCTCAGCAGCATCAGACACGCCGGCCTGCCCTGGGAACTCGGGCTCGCGGAGACGCATCAAACGCTGGTCTTCAACAACCTGCGCGATCGCGTCGTCCTTGAAGTGGATGGGAAGCTGATGACCGGTCGGGATGTGGTGATCGCCGCGCTGCTGGGCGCAGAAGAATTCGGTTTTGCCACTGCGCCGCTGGTTGCCCTGGGATGCATTATGATGCGCGTCTGTCATCAGGATACCTGCCCGGTCGGGATTGCGACCCAGAACCCGGAACTGCGCAAGAAATTCAGCGGCCGGCCTGAAGATGTGATTAACCTGATGCGATTCATCGCCCAGGAAATGCGGGAGCTGATGGCCCAACTGGGATTCCGCACCGTTGAGGAGATGGTCGGGCGCACGGATAGGTTAACCGTGCGTCAGACCGATCACTGGAAAGCCCGCTACCTTGACCTCTCCGCGCTCCTCTATCAGCCGGAAGTGGAAGACCCAGGCAGTTTGCATTGCCGCACTTCTCAGCAACATGGCATTGAAAAGACACTCGACTATACCGTCCTGCTTCCGTTATGCCAGCCGGCTTTGGAACGGCGCGAAGCGGTTCGTGCGACCCTGCCCATTCGCAATGTCCATCGCGCTGTGGGAACGCTTCTGGGAAGCGAAATCACAAGGCGCTATGGTTCGGCGGGGCTTCCCGAAGATACCATTTGCCTGCATTTCCAGGGAACGGCCGGGCAGAGCTTTGGCGCTTTCCTGCCCGCCGGAGTCACGCTCATTCTGGAAGGGGATGCCAATGATTATCTGGGGAAAGGCCTTTCCGGGGGGAAGATCATCGTCTATCCACCTGCAGAGGCTACCTTCGCGGCGGAGGAGAATATCCTCGTAGGAAATGTGGTGCTCTATGGTGCAACCAGCGGCGAAGCCTATTTTCGCGGCCTGGCGGGGGAGCGTTTCTGTGTGCGAAACAGCGGCGCCGTGGCGGTCGTCGAAGGGATCGGCGATCATGGTTGCGAATATATGACCGGGGGGCGAGTGGTCGTCCTGGGCCGCGTGGGCCGTAACTTTGCGGCCGGCATGACGGGTGGGATCGCCTATGTGCTTGACTGGCATGGAGATTTCGCATCCCGTTGTAACCGGGAAACGGTTTACCTGGAAGCTCTGGAGGATGCGGCAGAGATCGAGGAAGTCAGAGAGTTGATCCGCCGGCATCAGCAATATACCGGTAGCCTGCTGGCTCAGCGCATCCTGCGCGACTGGGATCAGATGGTGCCGAGATTCGTCAAAGTTTTTCCGAAAGATTACAAGCGAATGCTGCTGGCGATCCAGGAAGCGATGGCCCGCGGCCTGCGAGGGGAAGAAGCCATGATGGCCGCCTTTGAACAGAACAAGCGAGATCCAGCGCGCATCTCTGGAAATTGAAAGGAGGGAAACCATGGGCAAGCCTGGCGATTTTCTGAAATATTCTCGAGAAGCACCCCCTGAACAGCCTCCCCTTGAGCGTATTCGGCATTGGGAGGAATTCCACCTTAACCATGCTGCGGAAAGACTGCCCCAGCAGGCGGCGCGATGTATGGATTGTGGCACCCCCTTTTGCCATGCAGGCGTTCTTTTGCGTGGTATGGTGGCGGGATGTCCTTTGCGCAATTTGATCCCCGAATGGAACGATCTGGTGTATCGTGGAATGTGGCGCGAGGCGCTGGAACGCCTCCTGGCTACGAATAACTTCCCGGAATTCACAGGGCGCGTCTGCCCGGCGCCTTGCGAAGGTTCATGTACGCTGGGCCTGCATGGTTCCCCCGTGACCATTAAAGCGATTGAGCTGGCGATCATCGAACGCGGCTTTGAAGAAGGATGGGTCAAGCCATCTCCGCCTTTGCACCGCACGGGAAAGCGCGTCGCGATCGTCGGATCGGGGCCTGCGGGGCTGGCATGTGCCGATCAGCTCAACAAGGCCGGCCATACAGTCACCGTGTTTGAACGCGCCGACCGCATCGGAGGCTTGCTGATGTACGGCATTCCCAACATGAAGCTGGATAAACGAGTGGTGCAGCGCCGTCTGGACCTGATGGAGGCGGAAGGCGTGAAATTCGTTGTCAATGTGGAGGTGGGAAAGAACTATCCAGTGGAAAAGCTACTTCGCGAGTTCCATGCCGTTGTGCTCTGCGGCGGGGCAACCCGCCCTCGCGATCTGAACATTCCGGGGCGCGAACTGGCCGGGATTCACTTCGCAGTGGAATATTTGCATGGCAATACCAAGCATCTGCTGGATAAACAACATGGGGATGTACAGGTCGAAGGCGCCTTCGGGTATCCGTACCTTTCTGCTGAAGGCAAGGATGTGGTGGTGATCGGTGGAGGAGACACCGGCACCGATTGCGTGGCGACCGCCTTGCGCCAGGGATGCCGAAGTGTCACCCAACTGGAAATCCTGCCGCGTCCTCCTGAAACCCGTCAGCCGGATAACCCCTGGCCGGAGTGGCCAAAAGTTTACCGCATGGATTACGGGCATCAAGAGCATTACGCGCTCTATGGAAGCGATCCGCGCCGTTACCTCACCACGGCTACTCGCTTTGAAGGCGATGAACAGGGGCGGGTACGGGCGGTTCATACGGTGCGCGTCGAATGGGTCAGGGATGAAAAAGGACGAATGACCCCGCGCCCTGTTCCCGGTACCGAAGAAGTATATCCTGCTCAGATGGTGCTGCTGGCGATGGGCTTCCTGGGGCCGGAAACCTCCTTGCTCGACCAGTTAGGCGTGGAACGCGATGAACGGGGGAATGTACGCACGGCTCCCGGCCGCTACCAAACCTCCGTGCCTGGCATCTTCGTCGCCGGCGATATGCATCGCGGTCAAAGCCTGGTGGTCTGGGCGATCCGCGAAGGACGGGAGGCTGCGCAGGAATGCGACCGTTATCTCAGGGGAGAAAAGACATAGCCTGATTTTCCCCTCAAAGTATCTCTTTCCCGACTCGTCGCGGCAGGAAAAACAGGGGGATCAGAGACTGCCCCCTCGTGAGCCTGGCCTCTCGCTGGATGGATCGCAGTCGGTGAAACCCCTCTGGCTGTGGCTGTCCATCCTGTGCCTGTGCCTGCCTGCCGCTCCCCGATGCTTTCTATTGTCCATGCGGCGGTCTGATTCGTTGATTCGTTCCCCCATTTGTTGACAGTCTCTGACGGGCTGGAAAGCCCGTCCTACAAGGGTTTGCCGTCCTCCCGCCGTCTGCGGCCCGCGGTCTGTACTCCCCCATTCGTTGACGGCCTGCCCCCCGCCAGGCTGAAGGCCTGTTCTACGGCGGTCTGCGGTCTGCTGTCTGCCGTCCGCGGTCTGCGGTCTCCATTCGTTTATTCGTTCCCCCATTCGTTGACGGTCTACAACCCTGACAGGCTGGAAAGCCTGCCCTACCATCGTCCACCCCGCGGTCTGCCGTCCGCGGTCTGCGGTCTCCATTCGTTTATTCGTTCCCCTATTCGTTGACGGTCTACAACCCTGACAGGCTGGAAAGCCTGCCCTACCACCGTCCATCCCGCGGTCTGCCGTCCGCGGTTCGCGGTCTCCATTCGTTTATTCGTTCCCCTATTCGTTGACGGTTTGCTCCCCCCGCCAGGCTCGAAAGCCTGTCCCCCTCCACGTCTATCGTCCATCTCTCAGCGCGTTCTCCCAATGTCGCAATTGATATTTTTCGGGCCGTCCAAGGATGGCGATCACATCAATCTGCCAGTGATCAATGCCATGTGCGGCAGCATAGTGCGCTGAGGCAGCCAGCAAATGCGCCTCCTTTTGAGGCGTAACTCCTTCCTCAGGCCATCCAAGCGCGGAAGAAGTGCGCGTCTTCACTTCTACGAAAACGACCAGCTCCGGATCCGCGGCGTGCTGCGCAATGAGATCAATCTCCCCATACGGTGTGCGTACATTTTCTCCCAGAATGCGATACCCCTGGCCAAGCAAATACTGGCGGGCCGCTTTCTCGCCCCATTTGCCCAGGCGCTGCCTTCGGTTCATCGGCGCATTCGCTCCCATATCGCCCGTAAACGCACCCCCAGGCTGGCCTGTTGTGGGCGCGAGGCAAGGATCAGCCGCTCGTAATGCGCCAGCATGATCTGGGAGGTGCGCTGAATATCGTACTTTTCGGCCTCCTGCCTCGCCCGGTGGCCCATCTCCCGGCGCCGCTCCGGTTCCAGAGAGATGCGCGTCAGGTAGGCTGTAAAAGCGGCCAGATCGTGGGGTGCGAGAAAACCGCTCTCCCCATGCACAACCGTATCTCCAACGCCGGGTGAGCGAATGCCCACGACAGGCAACCCGCTCCCCATCGCCTCGATCACTGAAAGCGGATGCACCTCTGTCACTGAAGCCGTGACAAAAACATCTCCCATCGCCAGATAGGCGGGGAGATGTTCATAGGGCACCTGGCCTGTCCAGCGCACGCGCCTCTCGATCCCCAGCTCGGCGATCAGTTCTCGTAGCTCTTCTTCCGATTGCTTCTGCCCCCCTCCGATCAGGAGAAGATAGACATTGGGCACCGCCTGGGCCACTCCAGCAAAGGCGCGGAGCAAAAACGGTAAGTTCTTCTCCGGAGCGATTCGCCCGGCATAGACGAACACGATCTCCTGGCTGCTCCATCCAAATTCCGCGCGAGGAAGCGGCTGCGCCTCTCGGAAGCGATTCAACTCCACCCCATTCGGCACAATTTCAATCGGAACCTTCACCCCTAAATCTCTGAGCACCTGCGCCACCCCTGCAGAGGGAGAAATCACCAGATCCACCGCCTCGCAAAAGGCTGGCAAATAAGCGCGCAGCAAAGACTCGCTCATTTCCTCCGGCAAAAAGGGGAGATACGTCTGCGCATACAGGTCATAGCGCGTGTGATTGGTGAACACGATGGGAATGCGCAAAGGGCGAGCGTAACGCAAGGCCAGCCGTCCGCTGAGGAACGGGTGATGGACATGCACCACGTCCATCGTTTGCAACAGCCGACGCGCCTGCGGGGTATAACGCAAAGAGAGATAAAAACCGGTATCAGAGAGAGGAATGCCGGGCGAGCGAATCACCCGCGGTTCCTCGTCCCCATATTCCAGATCGCCGAATGTGAAGACGTAAACTTCGTGGCCGGCTGCCTCCAGATAGCGCTTGTTCAGAGCAATGTAATTCGTCACCCCGCTCAGATGGGGCTTATAGGCATCGGCCATCATCCCGATCCGCATAGACTTACCCAAATACCAGGCGACGGAACTTTTCCTCGTAGCGCGGCGACTCTTCGGGGCTATCGGGAGCGCGGAAATTCTTCATGCGTTTGATGAGCGCTTCCGCATCCCCGATTTGCGACTTGTGCTGCAAGATCGCCTCCATCTTGATCGGCCAGGTGTCCGTCACATCTAAAACCACGTTCGGCTGCGCTGCCAGCGAAATCCAGACCTCCCGCGGCGTGTGAGGTTCCAGCCCTTCCGCCAGCAATTCGGGGAAATACAGGGGATTCCCGGCTGCCGGAAACACGGCATCCAGCACCGCCTGGCCTGCTGCCCGATGATCGGGGTGATTCAGTCCATAGGCGGTGCCGGGATAAAAATTCGTCGGGTCGCAGGTGACCAGGATGGTGGGGCGAAAACGACGGATCACACGGACCACGGCACGGCGCAAATTCAAATCCGGAACGAGATAGCCATCCTCGAAGTTAAGAAAGTGAACCTCCGTTGCGCCAATGACACGCGCCGCGGCGCGTTGCTCTTCATACCGCAACGTGCAAAGCGCCTCCGCAGGAATATCGCGATTGTGATCGTTGCGCCCCTTATCCCCACAGGTCAACAAACAATAACGAATCGTATGCCCCGCCCGTGCCCATCGCGCCAGCGTGGCCCCACAGAAGAACTCAGGATCATCCGGATGTGCCAGAATCACCAGAATATCTTGAGGCACAGGCCAGGAATCAGGAAGTTCCTCTACCATCCTCATTTCCTCCCACAGGCACAATCCCCATCCCCGGCATTGCAGGGACTCTCGGCTTTACGTCTCAAAGCCTCCAGCTCGTCCCAGGGTTGCAATTCCAGGCGATGGAAGATAGCCGTCGTTTTTGGCTCTGTATCGAACTGCACAACCACCATTTCGGAAAGTGGATACACATCTACCACTTTTCCCTCGCCCCGTGGTGTGACGACTCGTTTGTTACGCTTTGGAAGTTTCTGGCGAGCTTCCACGTATTGCTGATACTCATACAGCAAGCAACACCGCAAACGCCCGCACATTCCGGTAATTTCCTCCGGAGTGAGCGAAATGCCCTGCTCTTTTGCCATTTTGATAGAAACGGGGCTGAACTCGGTCAGGAAGCGTGTGCAGCAGCGGGTTTCAATTCCACAAGCCCCCATGCCGCCAAAGATTTTCGCGGCATCGCGTGGTCCAACCAGGCGCATCTCAATCACCGCAGAGGGATAAAGGGCCTGCATATCCTGGCGCAGCGTTTTCAAGTCTAACTTCTGCTCGCCTTCCAGCGAAAATACAAAGGCCAGGCGAGAACCATCGAAGTTGAACTCGGCTGCGATGAATTTGACATTCTCAATATTCAGTTCCTTCGCCCGCTGCCGACACTGAGCCAGCGCCTCTGCCTGTCGCTCTTTCCAGTATTCCCAGAGGGTCATATCCGCAGCCGTAGCGCGGCGCTCCACGGTTTTCCATCCCTCTTCGGGGACAGGCGGTGGTTCCTCATAAATTTTCACCACCTCGCCAATGTGCTGCCCCCTCGAGGTATTCACCACGAGATATTCCCCAATCGTTACATCCGGTAAGGCACTGCAGTCGAAATGGTAAATTTTTCCACTTTTGCTAAAGCGAACGCCAACAATGTAAGGTAACATGCCCGTATTATATCAGGATAGGCAAGAGAACATCCTCCGAAATGAATTCGGAGGATGTTTGCTCATGAGTCCAAAGGCACCTGGCGCTATTCTTCTTCCACCAGCAGCGGCGATTCTCTGCGCTGGCGGAAAACGATCCGTCCCCGTGTGAGGTCATACGGTGACATTTCGACCTGGACGCGGTCGCCTAAAAGGATGCGAATGTAATGCTTTCGCATCTTTCCTGAAAGATATGCCAGCACCTCGTGCCCATTATCCAGGCGGACACGGAACTGTGCAGAGGGGAGTGCTTCGATCACCGTTCCCTCGACACGGATTTTTTCTTCTTCTTTAGCCATAGATGCCTCCTGAAAGCCGCGCGGCGGCTATTGCTCCATTTCTTTCGTCTGCCGCCGCTTCAAACGGCGGAGGGCTTTTTTCTCTTCCATGCGGCGCTGTTCGCTTTTGGAAATAAACCAGCGCTTACGCCGCACGATGCTCAAGACGCCGCTACGTACCACCTTCTTGCGAAAGCGCTTGAGGAGCTGCTCCTGGGATTCACCCGGACGCAAGACGACAACCGCCAATGGACTCACCTCCTTTCAGAAAAGGATAAAAAACCTCGTCTGAGATAGCCCCAGTCGAGGTCGCCAGAACAAGAGAGAAAGGCCGAAAAACGAAGAAAGCGCAAGGGCAAACCTCCATGTGAAAAAGGCCGGAGAGCTATCGCAGAGGGGATTATACTGCAAAGAAGGAAAAAAGAAAAGTCCCTTGGCAATGACCTACTCTCCCAGGGGGTCGCCCCCCAAGTACCATCGGCGCTGACGGGCTTAACTTCCGGGTTCGGGATGTGACCGGGTGTACCCCCGTCGCTCCAATCACCAAGGGACTGTTTCACACGTCCAGACTGAATAGTAACTGATGCAGGGGAAGAGTACCAAGTTCTCCGTACCACGCAAGGAAGCCCTCGACCATTAGTACGGCTTGGCTCAACGCATTACTGCGCTTCCACCTGCCGCCTATCAAGCAGGTAGTCTACCTGCGGTCTTACTCCCTTCACGGGAACACAGGGACCTGATCTTGGGGCGAGTTTCCCACTTAGATGCTTTCAGCGGTTATCTCTGCCAGACATGGCTACCCAGCGGTGCCGCTGGCGCGACAACTGGCACACCAGAGGTCTGTCCACTCCGGTCCTCTCGTACTAGGAGCAGCTCCCCTCAAGTCCCTTACGCCCACAGCGGATAGAGACCGACCTGTCTCACGACGGTCTGAACCCAGCTCGCGTACCGCTTTAACGGGCGAACAGCCCGACCCTTGGGACCTTGTCCAGCCCCAGGATGCGATGAGCCGACATCGAGGTGCCGAGCGAGGTCGTCGATGTGAACTCTTGGACCTCACCAGCCTGTTATCCCCGGGGTAGCTTTTATCCGATAAGCCACGGCCCTTCCACTCGGAACCGTGGGATCACTAAGCCCGACTTTCGTCTCTGCTCGGCGCGTTGGCCTTGCAGTCAAGCTCCCTTCTGCCTTTGCACTCTACGGGTGGTTTCCATTCACCCTGAGGGAACCTTTGGGCGCCTCCGTTACCTTTTAGGAGGCGACCGCCCCAGTCAAACTGCCCACCTGGCACGGTCCCCCACCCGGATGACGGCGTGGGGTTAGGGTCTAGGCATGATCAGGGTGGTATTTCACCGGCGGCTCCACCGAGGCTGGCGCCCCAGCTTCATAGCCTCCCACCTATCCTACACAGATCATACCCAAACGCAATGCCAAGCTGCAGTAAAGCTCCACGGGGTCTTTTTGTCCTGCTGCGGGTAGGCCGCATCTTCACAGCCATTTCAATTTCACCGGGTCCCTCGTCGAGACAGTGCTCCAGTCGTTACGCGATTCGTGCGGGTCGGAACTTACCCGACAAGGAATTTCGCTACCTTAGGACCGTTATAGTTACGGCCGCCGTTCACCGGGGCTTCGGTTCGGAGCTTCGCCTTGCGGCTAACCCCTCCCCTTAACCTTCCGGCACTGGGCACGCGTCAGCCCCTATACCTCGCCTTACGGCTTAGCAGAGACCTGTGGTTTTGTTAACCAGTCGCTAGAGCCATTTCTCTGCGGCCTGCTTGCGCAGGCACCCCTTCTCCCGAAGTTACGGGGTCAATTTGCCGAGTTCCTTGACGAGGGTTCTCCCGATCGCCTTGGTGTACTACACCCGTCTACCAGTGTCGGTTTGCGGTACGGGCACTCAGAGATCAACGCTTAGAGGCTTTTCTCGGCAGCCAGGCTCAGTCACTTATGCCTGACGGCTCGCTTTCCACCTCAGCTCAGCCGACGGATTTGCCTGTCGGCCTCAACGCCTGACGTGGATCGCACCTGCACGACCAATCGCAGGCTGACCTACCTGTCTGCGTCCCCCCATCGCTCCCTCTGAGTGGTTCCGGAATATTAACCGGATGTCCATCACCTACGCCTTTCGGCCTCAGCTAAGGGCCCGACTAACCCGACGCGGAATGACCTGGCGTCGGAAACCTTAGACTTACGGCGAACACGGTTCTCACGTGTTTGTACGCTACTCATGCCTGCATTCTCACTTCCGTTCGCTCCAGCTGCCCTCACGGTCAACCTTCGCTGCGAACGGAACGCTCCCCTACCGCCCCAGCTGATGCTGAGGCCCATGGCTTCGGCACCAGGCTTGAGCCCCGTTAAGTTTTCCGCGCAGGGTCACTAGACCAGTGAGCTATTACGCACTCTTTAAAGGATGGCTGCTTCTAAGCCAACCTCCTGGTTGTTTAAGTAACCCCACCTCGTTTCCCACTTAGCCTGGATTGAAGGGCCTTAGCCGATGATCTGGGCTGTTTC
>Ga0209162_1000318_pt1:25000-53356 | contig 53356 bp, 35 predicted proteins | sample YNPNPMetaG_FD_187121 | JGI IMG/M metagenome (GOLD analysis project Ga0209162, IMG submission 187121) | Anoxygenic and chlorotrophic microbial mat microbial communities from Yellowstone National Park, USA - YNP NP MetaG (SPAdes) (version 2) ...
AGGGCGGGCCAGGACCTCCGCGCCCTGGATTTCAAAAGAAGCCTCCTGCGCCGGCTGATCGATCAACGGGGAAAGTCGCTGGAGGGCGGCATAGGCAACCCGCTGATCGAAAAGGAGCACCGGTGGCAGCAAAACGCCCTGACGACGCGCCCGCCACTGTTCTCCCAGACGCCTGAAAAGGCCCCCCGCGCGCCCGACGCGATAGGCCGCTTCCACGCTGGCCTGGCTATCCAGCACCAGCCCCAGTTCCACCGGCGTAGCCATCCAGGCCTGCGAACCGTTCCGTAGCAAAATATGCCCATTCAGGGGAAAGGTTAATTGCTGCTGCAAACGCACGGCAGCCTGAGCAGGCGTGAGGCCGGAGAGATCCACACCAGCCACCGAAACGCCGGGAAAGATACGCCCCAGGTAAGCCACCTGATACCCCAAAACCAGGAGCAAAAGCATCAGGAAGAAAAGCGCGCTCCCGGCCACCAGGCTCACAAAAATCTGGGCGAGAGACGAAGGACGCGGGTACGTCGAGGTCAATGTGCTCATCGCTTGAACCTCAAAGGGAACAGCATAGGGGTTTGAGAACGGTACTCTTCGTAGGCAGAGCCAAATTCTTGAAGCAGTTTGCGTTCTTCCAGGGAAGCGCCGATCAGAATATACACCGTGATCCCCACCGAGAGCAAAAATTGGTTGAACGTCATGCGCGGCGAAAGCCACAGGAAAAGCAGGCCAAACGTGTACAGAGGATGGCGCATGAAGCGGTAGAATCCATCCCGCACCAGTCGTCCGGGGCGCTCCGGACGCAAACCCAGGAACTGCCAGACATCCGTCTGAAGCAAGGCAATTGCCAGCATCAGCAATGCCATCCCCTGACCGAAGAACGCCAGAAACATCCATGGGCCGCGCAGGGTGTAAAGGAGACGGTCAGGCAAAAAGGCCACCAACCATAAGATGGGCAAAAAAGTCACGCTCGCAAAAAGTAACAACCTACCCACTATCCATCCTTGTCATTGCGAGCCGCCGCAGGCGGCGAAGCAATCCCCTTGCTTGCCGGGAGATTGCTTCGCTACGCTCGCAATGACAAGAGGCAGAGGGTTCTCCATTAGCCATGGTAGGTAGTTACCGCAAAAAGGTTATAGAACAAACGATAGGCGCGATAAAACGTTCCCCAGCGTTGTTGAAAGAATCGCTTCACCCGATGGGATGCCAGCCAGGAGTGCAAAAATCCCCACAGACCCAGCGCCATGAAGAGCCAGAATGCGTTCATGCTCATTTGAACAGCTCCTTTTCCATCACCCAGGCCATTTCGCCATCTCGATAATATGCCGGGATCGAACTGACGATGCGATAGCCCTCCTCCTCGTACAGGCTGATCGCCGCTTCGTTGGAGCGGCGCACGGTCAGGCGAATCCGCGGCAGGCGCAGTTGCTGCTCACAGGCACGGAGCAAGGCCCGCCCAATCCCCTGACGGCGAAAATCCGGATGGACGCCCAACGTTGCAATCCAGGCAATTCCTTCGGAAGGGCGCGGATCGCCGGCGATGAATCCGATCATCCTGCGTCGCCAGATGGCTTTCAATCGCACGACACCCGGCATGGTAAGGACGGCAATCAGGTCGGTGACCGGCCAGGCATCCTGAGCAAAGCAGAGCCGTTCCAGGCGATAGAGCGCCCCCAAATCCCAGAGGGTAGCCGGGAGGATCACCCAGGAATTGGGAGCGCTCCATGATACGTCTCTATCCTTTTCCACCTTGGGTGAAATTCTCCAAAAGGGAAGTGAACTCCATGGGGAAAATGTACTTGGTGGAGGGACTGGCGCCCAGGGCTTTCAGGGTTTCAAAGTACTGCAAGGTCATGGTCTTTTGATCTACGGTCTGGGCGACGGTGAAAATGCGCTCCAGCGCCTGGGCAAAGCCTTCGGCGCGCAGGATTTGGGCCTGTCGCTCGCCCTCCGCCTGCAGGATGGCAGCCTGTTTTTGACCTTCGGCGCGCAGGATGGCGGCCTGTTTTTCGCCTTCGGCGACGTTGATCGCCGCTTCGCGCTGCCCCTGTGACTCTGTGACCACGGCGCGGCGAATGCGCTCCGCCGACATCTGTTTGTTCATCGCCTCCTGCACTTCACGCGGCGGGATGATCTCGCGAATCTCGACATTGGTCACTTTGACACCCCAGCGCTCGGTGACCTCATCGAGTTTGACGCGCAGGGTCTGATTGATATGTTCCCGTTGCGAAAGCACATCGTCGAGCAAGATACCGCCGATCACGGCGCGCAGCGTGGTTGTGGCCATGTACTGGGCAGCCGCTTCAAAATTGCTCACCTGCAGCACCGATTGCGCCGGGTCGAGCACCTTGTAGTACCAGACGAAATCAATCGAGATCGGCGCGTTGTCTTTGGTGATGGAAGTCTGATGGGGTATCTCGCGCACCTGTTCTCGCAAATCCACTCTTCTGGCACGGTCAATGACCGGGATGAGGAGCACCAGCCCCGGCCCGCGAGAGCCAATGCAGCGCCCCAGCCGAAAGACGACCAGCCGCTCATATTCCGGCACAATGCGAACAGCATTAACCAGAAAGACCAGCAGGCCCAGGAGAATCAAAAAGAGGACACATGACACGAGCGAGAAAACTTCCATAGCAACCTCCTTCGGGAAAGGGAAATGGGAAACAGCTCGTTCGGCTTGAGTATCTTTTTTATTTTACACCCTCTTGCTTTCGGTGCGCTGATTTCAGCACAATATGGTAGTGTATCTTTCCTTCAGGAAATTTGAACTCCTCTACCCTCCCCCATCTTTGTTGCGGCAGAAAATTTTCTACCGTTACATTGCGAGCCGCCGCAGGCGGCGAAGCAATCCCCCTATCGGCCAGGAGATTGCTTCGCTTCGCTCGCAATGACAGGAGACAGAGGTTTTTTCATGGCTTTCGGGCGACTCGCTGCGAATTTCTTGAACGAATGATACAGTACCGCACAATATTTCAGGAATTCTCACCATGAAGGCTCAAAGGCGCGAAGAAATTTTCACAGAAAAGTGGTAACACTCAGCCACATCATTCCGATCCGTTTTCTGGCGAAGCAATCTCCCAATTTATCCGGCCAGATTGACCGCGTGGGGATTGCTTCGTTGCAAAGAACACTCCCCACAATGACACACAAAACAGTTTTGATGCAGAGCCGAATTACGGCTCTTCCTTACCGACCGACAGGCAAGCCCGTCTCACCCCAGCCCACCGTCTGTCGTCTACCGTCCACCTCTCACGTGCCCGGCGGTGAGCCTTCAGGTATAATTGCTTCCATGAACCACATCATAGCAGTAGACATCGGTGGAACGCACTTGAGGGCTGCAGCCTATCCGCTCTCATCCCTGGAACCGCTCCAACACTATCGGATCAAGACCTACCAGGGCAAACGCACGCCCCAACAGAATCTCCTGCAGGCGATCCGTAGCGTATGGCCGCCGCAGGGGAGTGTGCTGGGAATTGGAGTGGCGGTACCGGGTCCGGTGGATCCATACCAGGGATGGGTGCTCTCCACGCCCAACATTCCGGAATGGCGCAACCTGCCGCTGGCGCAGTGGCTGAGTGAACAGTTTCAGTGCCCGGCCTGGATCGAAAACGATGCCAACCTGGCAGCATTGGGCGAATGGCGTTATGGGGCGGCGCAAGGCCATCATGATGTGCTCTACCTGACGATCAGTACCGGCATTGGGGGAGGGGTGATCATCGCCGATCGCCTGCTGCGCGGCGCCCACGGGATGGCAGCCGAGCTGGGACATGTCACCGTCTGGCCGGAGGGGCCACTTTGCTCCTGTGGTCTACCGGGCCACCTGGAGGCTATCGCCTCTGGCCCGGCCATCGTGCGTTATGTTCGCGAACAAATGTCAGGGGGTGTCTCTTCGTCACTGGCAAAGGCGCCTCTCCTGAGCGCCGATCAGGTCGCCCAGGCTGCCCGTCAGGGGGATGTCCTGGCATCTCAGGCCTTTCAACGGGCTGGAAAATATTTAGGCATTGCGCTGGCCAGCTTTCTGCACATTTTTGATCCCTCCATCGTCGTTTTGGGAGGCGGTGTTTCCCAGAGCGGGGATTTGCTCTTCCAACCCATGAAGGAGCAGTTACGGCAAAGCGTCTTCCATCCTCGCTACCTGGAGCGCTTGCAGATCGTCACAGCCTCCCTGGGTGATTCTGCCGGCCTGATGGGCGCTCGTGCCCTGGTCGAAGATCAGCTCCATCTGCAAAAGAACAGGCCCGATCCCTGAGTGAAGCCTCGATGCGCTGTGCACCAGACACTTCGAGGTCTGTCTCTTTTTCTTTGTCTTTGTAAAATCTCAACTTGAAAGGAGTAAACGATGAGCGATAGCATCAAATTACCAGGCCCCAAAGCACGGGCCTTGATCAAACGAGATTCTGCGGTCATTTCCCCTTCCTACCCGCGCAGTTATCCCTTCGTTATGGATCACGGGAAAGGGTGCGAGGTATGGGATGTGGATGGCAATCGCTTCCTGGATTTCATGGCCGGAATTGCTGTGCTCTCCACCGGCCATGCCCATCCCAAAGTGGTCAAGGCCATCCAGGAACAAGCCGAAAAGTTCATTCATATTTCTTCGGATTTCTATCATGAAAAGTGGATCGCGCTGGCCGAAAAACTGGATGAGATCGCTCCATTCCAGGAATCAGCCGTTTCATTTATGACCAACTCCGGCACCGAAGCCGTGGAAACGGCGATCAAACTGGCCCGCTATCACACGGGACGCACGAACTTCATCGGCTTTACCGGCGCCTTCCATGGGCGGACGATGGGCGCCATCACGTTCACGGCCAGCAAAGCGGTATACCATCGGGGGTTTTATCCCCTGATGAGCGGTGTTGTCCATGCCCCCTACCCCAATCCCTATCGTCCGGTGCTGGAGCGCAAGCACGGAGAAGACTATGGGGAGACGGTCGCTCGCTACATCGAAGAGCAAATCCTGGGGCACATTCTTCCGCCTGATGAGGTGGCCGGCATCCTGGTCGAACCCATCCAGGGTGAGGGGGGATACATCGTGCCGCCGCCCGGCTTCTTCCCCGCCTTGCGCAAACTCTGCGATAAGTACGGCATTCTGTTGATCGCCGACGAAGTGCAATCCGGAATGGGGCGCACCGGCAAATGGTGGGCGATTGAGCACTTTGAGACCGAGCCTGATATTTTCACCACGGCCAAAGGAATCGCCTCCGGAATGCCCCTGGGCGCCTGTGTGGCGCGTAAATCGGTCATGACGTGGGAGCGCGGGGCGCACGGAAACACCTATGGCGGCAATCCGCTGGCCTGCGCTGCCGCGCTGGCGACGATTGAATTGCTGGAACAGGAATATCTGCAAAATGCTGCAGAGGCCGGACGCTATCTGCTGGATGCCCTGCACGAAATTCAAACGCGCCACCCTTCCATCGGAGATGTGCGCGGTATCGGATTGATGATCGGTGTGGAATTCGTGCTGGATCGCAAGACCAAAGAGCCGGCCAAAGACCTCACCGAACGCATCGTCCAGCTTGCGTTCGAGCGCGGTTTGCTGCTGTTGAGCTGCGGCAAAAGCGTGATCCGCATCGCGCCGCCGCTTTGCATCACTCGCCCAGAAATTGACGAGGGATTGAGGATCTTCGAGGAAGCGATTACAGTGGCCGAGAAAGAGGCTTCCCTCAGTCGCGTGATGGCATAGCTGCCGGGTCGCGCAGGCGCGTGGTCATCGGGTCGGATGGAGGCGCTTCACTCCTGGGATGGCGCCGCTCAAAGCAGGCTGATGGGTTCGGTTTCGATGCGCCAGCCTCTTTCGAGCAGGCGCGCCGGCGACAGGGCGCCGTGCAGCAGCCGCTGCGGCGCTGTCCCACGGAGCACAATCTGCTGGCGATAGTATCCGCCCAGACGGGCAAAAACGCAGGGCAAAGGGCCGTTGAGAATCACATCGGAAGGCGCCTCCTGAAGATGCGCCCGCAGCAAGGTGGCCACGTGCTGCGCTTCCTCTTCGCAGGCGACGATAGATTTTTCTCCCTTCCAGGGGTGCCGCAATTCCAGCCGTATCAATTCCGTAAACGGGGGATAGTTCAAACGGCGGCGTTCCTGCAATTCCCGCTGATAGAATTTTTCCACCTCATGCCCGACGACATGCTGAATGACATAATGCTCCGGCATGTAGGTCTGCAGGATGACCTGGCCTCCACGCGCCGAACGGCCCGCACGCCCGGCCACCTGGGTCAAAACCTGAAAGACCCGTTCGGCAGCAAACGGATCGGGGAGGTTAAGCCCGACATCGGCCAGGATAATACCAACCAGGGTTACCAGAGGCAGGTCGAGGCCCTTTGCCAGCATCTGCGTCCCAATCAGCACATCCGCCTGATGGGAGGCGAACTGCTGCAATAGCTCGTCGTAGGCGTGTTTGCCCCGCGCCGTGTCCCGATCCCAGCGCAGCAGGCGCGCCTGCGGGAAAAGTTCCTCCATCTCCTGAACGACGCGTTCGACCCCCAAACCATAAGCACGAATGGCCGGGCTGCCGCAGGCGGGACATTTGTTCGGCGCCTGACGGCGATAACCGCAATAATGGCACAGGAGCTGGTTTTCGTCGAGGTGGAGGGTGAGCGGGACTTCGCAGCGCGGGCATTTCAGCACATGGCCACAGGCGCGGCAGAAGACGTAGGTCGCCGCGCCGCGGCGGTTCAGGAACAAGATCGCCTGTTCACCGCGCGCCAGCGTCCCTGCCAGAGCCTCGGTCAGCGGGCGGCTGAAAATGCTCTTCACCCCCTCTCGCAATTCACGACGCATATCCACCACCTGTACCTCGGGCAGGGCGGCGTGAATGCGATGCGGCAGACGCAGGGCGCGCATTTCACCCCGCTGCGCCTGATATTGCTGGATCACCGAGGGCGTTGCCGAGCCGAGAATACAGGCGGCATGGCAAAAGCGGGCATACGCCTGGGCTGCCGTTACGGTGTGGTAGAAGGGTGGATCGGAGGGATAGTAGGAGGAATCGTGGCTCTCATCCACCACGATCAGGCCCGGTGAGGGGAGGGGAAGAAAGAGCGCGCTGCGCGGGCCGATGAGAATGCGCAACTGGCCGGCGCGCGCCCGGCGCCAGGTGTCATAACGCTCGCCCTCTGAAAGCCGGGAATGGATCAGGCCCACCTGCCCCGGAAAACGCTGCAGGAAGCGACGCACCGTCTGGGGTGTGAGGGCGATCTCTGGCACCAGGACAATCGCCTGCCGGCCTTGCTTCAGGGTCTCCTCTACGGCTCGCAGGTACAGCTCGGTCTTGCCGGAACCGGTCACGCCGTGGAGCAAAATCGGCGGCGTGGGGCGCCCCGCAGCGGTCGCCTGTAAACTTTCCAGGATCGCCTGCCAGGCCTGTTCCTGATCGGGGGTCAAGGTGGGGGACGCAAAAAATTCTGGGCCCTCGGCCATATCGGAAAGCGAAAGATTCTTCACTCCTTCCAGCGGATCGCGCCAGGTTTGTTGTTCCCCAAAGCGAATCCACCCCTGCGCTTCCAGGGCTTTCAGATCGTTCAGCGTGCAGCGGGTCTGGGCATAGATCCAGGGAAGGGGGAGCGGCGCCTTTTCCGTCAGAAGCAGGCGCAGCACAGCCGCCCGTCGTTCCCTCGCCTGCGGCAGACGAGCCAGTTTCGGGAGAACATGCTCGATCTCCGCAGCCAGTTCATCCGGTGATACAAGTTCTGCCGTGCGAACCCATTTTGGGCGCACCGTGCGCGGCGCGAGGACGGAACGGCGTTCGAGCAGGCCTTTTTTCAGCAAACGCTGAGCGACATTTTGCCATTCCTCGCCGCGGAAATGTCTTGCAATCTGGCGACCACGCAGGCTTCCCTGGCGATCCTTCAAGAGAGCCACCAGGCGGCGGGCTATCGGCGAAAGCGGCTCATTCCATCGCTCCAGCCGCTCGGCGTTCAGTCTCCATTCGCTATCGGCATACTGGAGCAGGCCGGGGGGAAGCATCAGCGGTAAGAAAGCGGAAGCGGGATAAAGGTAGCGCTTTTCCAGCCACAGCAGGAGCGCGCGCTGCGCCTCCGTCAATACCGGCTCCGGATCGAGCAGTTCCTCTATCGGGCGCGTCGCGGCGACCTGCGGCTGTTCCAGCAGTTCAAAGACCACGCCCTGCACCTGCTGCCTGCCAAACGGGACAAGGACCAGGTTGCCCGGCCGAAGATGCGCCTGAAGATCGGGGGGGATGGCATAATCGAACAGGCCACAAACCGCCGGAAGATTCAGGAGCAGGCGGGCGTAGGCGGGGGATGTCTGGGAGAGCGAGTAACCATCCATGTTCAGCATTGCCTGGAAGGCGCCGCAGCCAGCATTTTCCCGACCCAAGTCGTACCGCTGCGGTGAATTCCAGTGACCAGAACAGGGGAAGGCCGCACCATTTTCATCTCCGTCTCGTGGAAATAGAAGGGAAAGGTAGAAAGCATTTTACCCCAAGGTTCATGGTTTGAGGGATTTCAACGCCGCTCTTTATGGTAAACTTTATGTAGATGAATTCACTAAAAAGTGTTCTTCTCACCACAAAGACCACGGAGAGCACGGAGATTCACATAATTAAACAGAGCGCAAAAATTTTTCCTGTATGCCTTCAATCGCCAGAAATTATCCTTTTGCTCATAAACCTCGCGCGCTGGATGTTCCGTGGTGGGTTTTTTACTGGAGTCCATTCCGGGAAATGGGTAACACGCTGGTAGCCGGCTTATGGCATCTCTGCCCCCCCAACTGCTCCTCGGCCTGAACTTGCTGATCTTCAGTGCGTTTTATGCCTGGGCAGGGATATATGCTGCCCGGCGCATCACCACGCGCTTTTACTTCCAGGAGATGATGCTTAGCATGAGTCTTTGGAGCGCGTGCTATGGGGCCGAAATCCTGGCCTCCCGCCTGGAGACCAAGCTGATATGGGCAAAAATCGGATATATCGGGATTGTCAGCCTGCCCGTCTTCTGGCTGCTGTTCTCCCTGACGTTCAGCGGTTACGTCGAACGTCTCAATCCCCGAAGGCAACGTTTGCTCTGGGTCCTTCCCCTCCTGACCCTGGGCATGGTCTTCACCAACGAATGGCATCACGGTATCTGGAGCCGCTACTGGCTCGATCCAGCCTCCCCTTTCCATCTGGCCGTCTACGAACATGGGTGGTACTTCTGGGTGCACACGCTCTATTCATATGGGCTGATCTTCATCGGCACGGCCATCCTGGGACTGGCCTCGTTTCAACTGGCGGGCATTTACCGCCTCCAGGTGATAAGCGTTTTCCTGGGAATGATCCTGGCCCTGATCGCCAATGCGGTTTACCTGAGCGGCCTGATCCCCATCCCCGGCCTGGATGTGACCCCCCTTTCCTTCGCCCTGACCACTCTAAGCATCCTCTGGGCCATCCGTCGCTACCGACTGCTGGAGCTGACCCCCTTACCCTACGGCACGATCATGGAAACCCTCCAGGAGGCGATCCTTGTCACCGACCAGAACAATGCCCTGGTATATGCCAACCCGATGGCGCAGGTCTGGATGGGGCAGCCCCTGCCTCACATCCTGGGCAAAGCCCTGGAAGAAGTATGCGTCTTCGCCAGAAAACTTCCACCGACCCTTCCCCCCAGGGCGCAAGCGCAGGTAGAAATTGAGGTCGAAAAAGCCGGCCAGACGCACTTTCTGGAAGTGCACGTGCACCCAATCGCCCTCATCGGCTCAGAAAAAGGGACGCTACTCCTGGTGCGCGATGTCACCGAAAGACATCTGGCGCAACAGGAACAGGAGCAATGGCGGGCGCTCCTCCAGGCCTTATCCACCGCCGCCGTGGAACTCATGCGCGCCGCGCGCTGGAGGGATGTGACGCCGGCAATCCTGGAACTCCTGGGGCAGGCAACGGATGTGAGCCGCGTTTACCTCTTCCAGAAGCACATCTCTCCGGAAGACGTGCTGCTGGTTTCACAGTTATTTGAATGGGCTGCGCCTCACGCCCGGCTGCAGATTGACACCCCCTCCCTGCAATCGTTCCCGATCCTGGAGCAGGGCTTTCAACGCTGGGTGGAATTGCTGGCCTCGAACCAGGTGATCTGCGGCGCAGTGCGTTCGTTCCCGGAAACCGAACGGCCGCTGCTGGAAGCTCAGGACATCCGTTCCATCCTGGTCGTACCGATTTTCGTTGAGGACGAATGGTGGGGCTTTCTCGGTTTTGATGAACGCCGCTACGAGCGGAGCTGGAAGAACCACGAAGTGCAAACCCTGCGCCTGGCAGCCGGACTTTTTGGCTCCGCCATCCGTCGCGAGTCCATCCAGCTCGAAAAAGAAGAGCGTCAACAAATCCTGGACGTCATGCAAGAGATCATCCTGCTGGCGCTGCAGAGCCAGACCCTGGAGCACATGGCGCAAACGCTGGTGGATCTTCTGGGGATGCTGACCGGCGCCGAGCACACCTTCTTCACCCTGTGGGATGAGGAACATCGACGCGTGCTGCCCCTGGCCGCATACGGCAAATATCGCCAGCGTTATCATCAGATGGCCCCCCGTCCCGGCCAACGCACGCTGACCGAGTCAGCCCTGGAGCTTGGCCAGACGCTGATCATACCGGATACCCTGGATACCCCCTACCTGGACCCCGAAATCGCCGCCAGCTTCGAGACGCGTTCGATGATGGTCCTCCCGCTGATTGCCGAAGGTCAAAAACTGGGCGCGCTCCTGGTTGGCTATTCTCATCCTCATCACGTTTTCACGCCTCAGGAGATCGCCATCGGCGAGCGCACGGCGGCCCTGGTCTCGCTGGTGCTGCTGAAATTCAAAGCCGTTGAAACAGCCCGACGTCAGGCGCAGGAAGCCGAAACCCTGCGCCAGGCCGCAGCAGCAGTGACCTCTTCGCTGAACGTGGAGGCGGTGATCGAGCGCATCCTGAACGAACTGCAAAAGGTGATCCCTTATGACAGCGCCTCGATCCAGCTCCTGAAAGATGGCACGCTGGAAATCGTCGGAGGGCGGGGATGGGAAGATCCGCAGCAGGTGCTGGGACTTCGCTTTCCCCTGGATGGGAGCAATCCCAATACAGTGGTGATGCAAACCTTAGAGCCGCTCCTTTTGAGGGACATTTCTTTCTACCCTGCTTTCAAAAACCCACCCCACCATCGAATCCGTTCCTGGCTTGGCGTTCCCCTGCTGGCGCATGGGCGCGCCCTGGGCCTGCTGGCGGTTGACAGCCACCGCGAGGACTTTTTCACCCTGGAGCACGTCCAACTGGTGAGCGCATTTGCCAGTCAGGTGGCCCTGGCCTTAGAGAACGCGCGACGCTATGAGGAAACCCAGGTGCAGGCGCTGACCGATCCGCTCACCGGCCTGTATAACCGCCGCGGCCTGATGGAGCTGGGAAAAATTGAACTGGCACGCGCCCTGCGTCAGGGAAAGCCGTTCTCCGCCATCCTGCTGGACATTGATCACTTCAAACGGGTCAACGATACCTATGGCCACCCGATAGGAGACCAGGTCTTGCAAGCCATTGCCCAACGATGTCGAAAGGGGATACGCGAACTGGACCTGCTCGGACGCTACGGGGGCGAAGAATTCCTGGTGTTTCTGCCGGAGACGGATTGGGAAACTGCCTTCGCCATCGCCAACCGCCTGCGACTGCTGATAGCCGAAGCGGCCATCCCCACGCGCGCCGGCCCGCTTCGCGTGACCATCAGCCTGGGCGTGAGCCAGCATGTGGACGCAGACAACGGGCTGGAAGGGGTGATTGAGCGCGCCGATCAGGCCCTGTATCAGGCAAAGGCCCAGGGGCGCAACCGTGCAATCGCCTACGAGGAGATGCGCCAGACCTGATAGAGTCCCAGGCGATGGTTCTCCCCATCCGAAAAGAAAGTCTCCAGCACCTTGAAGCCGGCCTCCTGCGCCAGCGCCTCCAGCTCTGCCAGGCTGAAATGATGCACATAGCGCAGGCCTTCCCCCCCATGTCGCCAGTCCAGCAAATAATCCCCTGGCTCCACATCCGAATCGCTTAAACCGACCCTCTCCCAGCTCTGGATGCGTCGGCTCAGGCGAACGCTGTTCAAAAATTGCCATTCCGAATGATAAAAATGCCCCTGGGGGTGGAGCAAACGGCGCACGGTGCGCAAGAGGCGCAAACGAAGCTCATGGCTGGGAATATGATGGAGGACGGCAAAGGCCACGATCACATCGAACGGGGCAGCTCGCGCCACCTGCTCTTCCCATGTTTCCGGCCGCGTGAGATCGGCCTGCAGGAAGAGCGCCCCATATCCGGCAGGCTGGCGAGCCGCTTCCGCCAGCACGGCAGGGCTGAAATCCAGCCCCAGGTATCCGCCTCGATGCCCGAGACGGGCCAGCTCACGCGCCAGTTGTCCCCCGCCGCATCCCAGGTCGAGAAGGCGATCGGTCAGCTTCCATCTTCGGAGTAACTGCGCCACCCCTGGCTGTACGCGGCGACGCGTGCTCGCGAAAGCATCCCCGAACTCCTGGTAAAATTGACGATTGATGGCAATCAACCGCTGAACAACCTCGGGTCTCACGATGGCGAATTATACGATAGAAATTCTGGAACGACAGCGTCTGTGGCGCGAGCGCAAAGCGCTGACCGAAGCGAAACGTCAGGCAGCCCGTAACGCCTTGCAACGCATTCAGCAAGGCGAGGACGTGATGCGCACGCTGCGCGCCTTTCCCCTGCCCGATGGTAGCTTCCTGAGCAAGGCCGATTTGATCGCCGTTTATCATGAGATGGTGGCGCGCGGCGAATGGCCCGCCGATGAGGCGCTGCTCGAACGCCTGCGACTGAAACCCGTGCGCACGCTCTCCGGCGTGACCACGGTGACTGTGCTCACCAGGCCATATCCCTGCCCCGGCAAGTGCATCTTCTGCCCCACCGATGTACGCATGCCCAAATCCTACCTCCCCGATGAGCCGGGCGCCATGCGTGGCCTGGAGCATGGTTTTGATCCCTACGCGCAGGTGCGGGCGCGCCTGGAAGCCCTGCGCATGACCGGACACCCCACCGAGAAGATCGAATTGCTGATTCTGGGCGGCACCTGGAGCGCTTACCGTCGCGATTATCAGGCCTGGTTTGTGCGGCGATGCTTTGAGGCGCTGAACGAGGAGGGCGATCCTGCCGAACCCGATCCGACGGTCAACCATCCGCCGCAGCCCGTTGACCTTGCGACTTTGCAGGCCGTCCAGCAACGGAATGAGACGGCGCCCCATCGCAACGTGGGGCTGGTGATCGAAACCCGCCCGGATGAGATCACCGCGGAAGAAATTCGCTGGCTGCGCACCCTGGGCGTGACCAAAGTCCAGCTGGGGGCGCAGAGCCTGGATGACCGCATTCTGGCCCTGAATGAACGCGGCCATGATGTGGAGACCACGCGCCGCGCCGTGCGCCTGCTGCGCGCCGCCGGCTTCAAGATCGTACTCCACTGGATGCCCAACCTGCTCGGCGCCACCCCGGAAAGCGATATAGAAGATTTTGCCCGCCTGTGGCAGGGGCTGTGTCCGGACGAAATCAAAATCTATCCCACGCAATTGTTGCAAAACACCGAACTCTATACCTTCTGGCAGCGTGGGGAATATCAACCCTATACCACGGAGCAACTGATTGACCTGCTGGCCACAGTCAAGGCCACCATTCCGCCCTATTGTCGCGTCAATCGGGTGATTCGCGATATTCCTTCCACGCACGTCGTGGCCGGGAATCGGCGCACCAGCCTGCGGCAGGATGTCCTGCGGGAGATGGAGCGACGCGGTCAGCGTTGTCGTTGTATCCGTTGTCGCGAAGTGCGCGAAGAGCCGGTGCAGCCGCAGGTGTTGGAATTCCAGGATTTGACGTATCCTGCCGATGGCGCTGAGGAGCATTTCCTTTCCTTCGTCACCCCCCAGGATCGCCTGGCGGGCTTCCTGAGGCTTTCCCTGCCCCAGGAAAACGCTGCGGATTTGGGGATCGCCGATCTTGCAGGCGCAGCCCTGATTCGCGAGGTGCATGTTTACGGGCAATCTCTGCCGGTCGGAGCGGAACGGCAGGGGGCCGCGCAACACATCGGGCTGGGCACGCGGCTGCTCCAGGAAGCGGAAGCGCTGGCACGCGCCCGTGGCTATCAGCGTCTGGCGGTGATCGCCGCGGTGGGCACGCGGCGCTACTACCTGGAACGCGGCTTCTACCGTGGATCGCTTTACCTGCTCAAGGACCTGTGATGGACTTACTCACCCTGTTCTGGATTTTCCTGAAAGTCAATCTGCTCAGCGTCTCTGGCCTGGCCTCCATCGGATTGCTGCACCACGAAGTGGTGGGGAGATGGTTGAGCGATGAACAATTCACCCAGGCGGTATCGTTTGCCAGTATTCTGCCAGGGAGCGATGCGCTGCAACTGGCGATGTTTATCGGCATACGAGCGCATGGCATCGCCGGCGCGTGGATCGCCCTGCTGGGATCGCTCCTGCCTCCCACGGTGCTCATGTTGGGGGTCGTTTTGCTGCTCTATCGCCTGCGTCGGGAAGCCTGGATCAGTAGCTTTGTCGAGGGACTGACGCCGGCTGTGGCCGTGCTGATGCTCTCGGTCGCCTGGAAATTGCTACAACCTGCTCTCAGCCTGGACTGGCGCGTGATCCTGCTCGCTCTGGGGAGCTGGCTGGCATTGCGAAGCAACCTGCCGCCGGCCGCCGTGCTGCTCGCTTCGGGCCTGGCGGGCATTCTCCTCTACCGGTGAAGATGACACCCCCTGCCACATCTCCTTTCCACCTCTGGACGCGCCTGTTCTGGACGTTCCTGAAGGTGAACCTGATGACCTCTTCTGGCCCGGCCTCGGTGGGGTTTATCTACAGGGAGGTGGTGGGCAAAATGATGGAGGAAGAACGCTTCATCGAAGCGGTGGGATTTTCCAACGTGGTACCCGGCAGCGAAGCGCTGAAGCTCGCCATGTTCATCGGCTACTCGGCAGGAGGGATGGGCGGCGCCATCGCCGCGCTGATAGGCGCCATCCTGCCCCCGACGGTCAGTATGCTCCTCGTTGCCCTGGCGGTGCAGCAATTTCAAGATACGCCCTGGATGCGAGGCTTCACACGAGGCATTGCGCCTGCCCTGGCCATCCTGATCGCCATGGCAGCCTGGAAAGTCTTCCACAATGGCAGGCGCATCCGCAAACGCGCCGTGCTCCTGGCGCTGCTGTGTCTGCTGGCGCTCCTGATCGGGTTTCCTCCCGGTCTGGTCGTGCTGCTGGCAGGCATAAGCGGAATCTGGCTCTTTCGGTGAGGGTATGCTCACGATCTCTGTTTACACCAACGGTCATCCAGCCACCTGGCCTGCCATCCAGTATGCGGCTCATCTGGCCGCGAGCACCTCGCGCTCCCTGCGATTGATCGCTGTGGACGAACGCTCTGCCGGCCATGCCGTGGCAATCCCACTTCCGAGTATGCTGGAGAAGGCCCAGACCCTCTACGAGGAATTCCACCTTGCGCTGGAGAGCGAAATCGAACGCGGACAGGCAGAAGAGGTGATTCCCCAGAAAGTCAATCAGGCGCCACAAGGCCTGCACGTGCTGGGGCCATTGGGGCGTCCGCCTTTACGTCGCCTGATCTGGGGACGCTCCTTTCGCCACATCATGGCGAAGGCCGTGGGGCCGTTGCTTTACGTCCCGCGCTTTTTATGGCCGCCGCGGGAAATCCTGATCTGCGTGGGTGGGATCGGCTATGAAGTCACAGCGGAAAAACTCGGCCTGGATCTGGCACAACATCTTCAAGCGAATGTGACCCTGCTCACGGTGATCCCTCCCGCCGATCTGGACTATCCCCTGGTGCATGAGATCCAGGAACACGAACGCGATCTGTGGGAAACGAACACCCCCCTGGGGCGAGCGCTGCGCCGCGGCCTGGAACAGGCCGCCGCCCGTGGGGTTCAGGCCACCGTGCACGTGCGCCACGGGGAGGTCATCGAGCAAATCCTGAGCGAAATTCGGGAGCGCCAGTCTCAACTGGTATGTATGGGATCGCCGTTCAGCAGTCACAGCTTGCGGCACTACTACATGCCCAATGTCACGGCTGAGATCGCCGAAAGCGGGATTGTGCCTGTGCTCACCGCCCGTTATCGGGAGTAACCATGCCGCAGATTCTCTATCTCTACGGTAACGACGACTACGCGCTCCAGGAACACCTGCGCGCCCTGACAGCAGACCTGGGAGATGCAACCACCAGGGAACTGAACCTGACGCGGCTGGAGGCGCGCGAGGCTTCCGAGGCCGAACTGTACCAGGCGCTTCATGCCATTCCGTTTCTGGCAGAGCGGCGCCTGGTGTGGCTGGCAAATCCTTCGGCGCGCTTCAACACCGCGGCCTCCCAGGAAAAGTTCCTGCGCCTGCTGGAGGGCATCCCTGAGACGACGGAACTGGTACTCTACGAGATCGCCGAGCCGAAAGAAATGGAACGTCACTGGCTGTTGCGCTGGATCGAAAAGCACCCGCAGCAGGCGGCAGCGCAGGCCTTTTGGCGCCCGCGCCCGCGAGAAATGGCACAATGGATCGCATCCGAGGTAAAACGTCAGGGGGGAAAAATAGAGCCTGCTGCCGCCGCTCGCCTTGCCGAAATGATCGGCGTGGACACTCGTCAGGCGGCCCAGGAAATTGCCAAGCTCCTCGCCTACGTGGGATGGGAGCGGGCAATCACGCTCCAGGATGTGCAGGCCGTATGCGTCGTGAGCGCGGAGGAAAACCTCTTTGAGTTCGTAGATGTCCTGGCGCAAAAACAGGCCCGACGCGCCCAGCGCTTGCTGCATCGGCTGTTAGAAAGCGAGGAAGAATTCGCCTTATGGGGCATGGTCATTCGCCAGTTCCGCCTCCTGCTCCAGGGGCGCGAAATCATGGATGAAGGCGGTGACGCATCGAAAATCTCCGAACTGCTCCAGCTCCATCCCTTTGTGGCTGAAAAAATTGCCCTCCAGGCGCGCGCCTTTCCGCTCAAAAGCCTGGAGGCCATCTATCAACGTCTGGTTGAAATAGATGAAGCGGTAAAAACCGGTCAGTTCCCCCTTGACCTTGCCCTGGACATGCTGGTCATGGAATGGTGTCAACGCGCATAGCGATATGCGACCCGTGTCAGGGGCGATTAAAGACCGCCGGCAGCGATTCGTTCCACGCGCCGATGAAGAAGCCTATACGGCCACCTTTTCTTCCTCTTCTTCCAGGTACAACATTTCGCTATCGTCGTCATAGCCAAACAGCTCGGCATAACGTCCCCAGCGAACGGCAATCTCCAGTTGCTTTTCCGCTTCTGCAGGTGGAAAATCAAGCTCCAGGGCGGTCTGGATAACCTCCCAGCGCAGACGATGGCGTTCCGCAGACTGGAGCAGACTGAGCAACCAGCGGAAGAAAGGCAAACGGCGCAGGCGGGTAGCGAACAGTTGTTTGCGCAGTTGAATGCTCCCATCCGCAAAGGTTTCACCGAGAGGGGTGAGCACAATATCACCCTGGGAAACGGTCGCAAAACCGAGCATTTCTGCGGCTTCGGTCAGGCGCAAAATATGATCCGAATCCACTTTGAGTTCTTCGACCAGATGATAAAGGTCAGCGCGGTCATCCGGTTCGGCAGCCAGTGTCTCAAGCAAGCCGGCCAGATCCCCCAGGGTAATGTCCGGTAGCGTGCGCTTGCGCCCCGGTTCGCCTGGCGCCACGCCCAGCTCAATTGGCTCGGGTTCGGTCTGCCCGGCCAGGGTGGCATAAACCTGGTCAACGCGCGCAATAAATTCGGGCGATTTGCGCTGGCGCGGATGGGGTAGATCAATGGTGACTTCGGCAACAACTCGCCCCGGCTGCTTATCCATCACAATAATACGGTCGGCCAGCAGCACCGCCTCTTCGATGTTGTGCGTGACCATCAGGATTGCCTTCGTGGGAATATCTCCCGCCAGCCAGAGCTCAAGCAACTCCCCCCGCAGCGCTTCTGCAGAGAGCACATCCAGCGCCGAAAACGGCTCGTCCAGGCATAGTAACTCTGGCTCCACCGCCATCGCGCGTGCAAAGCCCACTTTCTGACGCATTCCGCCGGAAAGCTCGCGTGGATACGCATTCTCAAAACCATCCAACCCCACCTTGTCCAGCAGCGCCTCGGCACGTTGGGCGCGTTCCGGATAAGGCACGCCGCGCGCCTTCAAAGCCAGTTCCACATTCTGTTGCACCGTCAGCCAGGGAAAAAGGGCAAAAGTCTGGAAGACGATGGTGGCATAAGGATTTACATCGGTGATCAGGTTATCCCGATAAATCACAAGCCCATAGGTGGGGCGAGCCAGCCCGGTGATAATGCGCAAGAGGGTACTCTTGCCACAGCCCGAAGGCCCAAGCAAGGCGACAAATTCCCCTTCGCGCAATTGTAAATTCACACTCTGGACAGCCGTGAAGCGGCGCGCGCCGCGCCCATATACCATGCTTACATTGCGAAGTTCCAGCAGCGTATTTGCCATGAGGCTACTCCATGCGATAATTTTCTTCAGCCAGCTGGTACAGACGTCGCCAGAACAGGCGGTTGATCAACACCACCGCCAGGATCATGCTCACGGTAGCGACGAATAGCAGACGATAATCTCCGCTCTCCGTTGCGCTGGCGATCAGTGCGCCAATGCCAGTCACCTGCAACGTCTTCCCACCGAGCTGAATATACTCTGCGACGATGCTCGCATTCCAGGCCCCGCCAGAAGCCGTAATCGAACCGGTGATGATGTAAGGGAAGAGCGCCGGCAAGATCAATTTTTGCCAGCGGTCCCAGCCCTGAAGCCGCATCAACGCAGCGGTATATTTCAGGTCCTGCGGGATAGCGGCTGCGCCGGCAATGATGTTGAAAAGCAAATACCACTGGGATCCCATCAGCATCAAAAGCACCGAGGCAACATTCAAACCACCGGAGAGGGAGACCAGGAAGGCGACCAGGAGCGGAAAAAGCGCCGTCGCCGGAATGGAGGCCAGGACCTGAACCACAGGCTGCAACCAGGCTGCCAGGCGAGGCTGGGAACCAATCGCCACGCCCAGCGGAATCGTCCACAGAAGGGCAGCCAGGAGCGCAATGACCACCCGTGTCAGCGTCGCCAGCAACCCCAGGAAAATCTGCCCCCATATAGAGAGCGGCACCTGGAAGACCTCCTGCAACACTTTCCAGCCACCCCAGCCAACGACGGCTATCAGCACCAGCAAAAGCAACCCTTCAAGGAAGCCGATGCCACTTTCGGCCTCTTGCACAGCGTAGCGTAGAGAGAGATGGCGAACTGTCCAGAGGTCCAAACGCTCCGCCAAAGGGGAAAGGATTTTCTCCCCTATCCAGCGCGTCAGCCTGGCTTCCGACCAGAGATCATAAAACCAGGAGGTGGGGGGATTATCGCTTTCAACCATTTCGAGTTTGAAGCGATCTCCCCAGGCCAGAAGCGGACGCCAGACAAGCTGATCCATCAGCAGAATCACGAGGAGCAACGTGCCCAATCCCCAAAAGAGCGCCCGAAAATTCCCCTGCAGGGCTGCCATTTGAAGATAAGCACCCAGCCCCGGCAGGTGGAATTCCCGCTGTCCGACCGTGAAAATCTCTGCCGCCATTAAGAAGAACCAGCCTCCTGCCCAGGACATCATGCTGTTCCAGATCAGGGAAATGGCCGCAAAAGGCAGTTCCAGAAGCTTGAAGCGCAGCCAGGGATTCAAGCGAAAGATGGCGGAGGCCTCACGCAGTTCTTTGGGGATGGTGGTCAAGGCCTGATACCAGGCATAGGTCATGTTCCAGGCCTGGCTGGTGAAAATCAACACAATGGCAGAAAGTTCCGCGGCCACACGCTGCGGCAGGATGGCGCTGAGACCGATCAGAACGACAGGCAGAAAGGAAAGAATAGGGACGCTCTGAAGCACATCCAGCAGGGGCAACAGTACCCTCTCCGCGCGACGATTATAGGCCGCCCACCTTCCGTAAAAAAGGGTGAAAGCGAATGAAAGCACATAGGCAGCGAACATGCGCCCTATCGAATACAGGGTATAGAGGGGCAAAACGCCCATGTCCAGGGAGATAGAGGCCTCGCCTGGCGACGGGCGGGTGAAATGAACGGCGAGCGTCAAAGCACCATAGAGCAATGCGATCAGCAGCAGTAAAATCAGCGCATCACCCCAGGTAAAGCGTCGCTGCATGGGAGGGGTGGATTGAAAAATCGGGGTCGCCTGCATACGTCTAATTTTACTCCAGGAAGGTGAAGAGACGGTAGAGGGAGAGACCGCAGACCACAGACGGCAGGATGGACGGTAGAACGCGGACGGTAGACATTAGATGGCTCGCAGACGGCGGGCCGTGGGAGGAACGATGGACGATGGACGGTAGACGGTGGACGGAAGACCACGTAGCACAGGCTTTCCGGCCTCCGGGGCAAACCCGTCAATCTATGCAGAAGGGCGGTACAAAATTTTTCTTTGCGCCTTGCGCTCTTGTGTGGCAGATCATGAGGCCCTTATTTTCTTTCCCCCTGGATGGCCAGTTCCGACAGCCCGAAGCGCCTGCTCCGCTGACTCTCTGCGGTTTAGCCGCTGCAGCGGGTCATTCCGCTCACTGCGGCGGGCGATGAATGCGCACGTAGATCGAAATCCCTAACAGGCCCAGGAATAGCCCGGAGACCGAAGCCGCATAGGAAAGGAAATTCAGGAAAAAAGTAGAGGGGAGGAGGCGCACCACCATCAAGAATGGCAGAAGCGCCCCCAAAAAGACCAGCACACCTCCCACTCCGATCAACCAGCGATATTCCGGCATTGTGCTCCCGAAAGGGTCACCGCTCCTGCTACTCCTTATACAGCCAGCAGGAAGTCAAATGAGCGGGATATGGCTCGAACTCCGGCGGCTCCTGCACTTCGCACAACCCCTGAATCATACGATTACAGCGCGGGTGGAAACGACACCCGTTCGGCGGCTTGACCAGGCTCGGCGGCTCACCGGGCGGCACCTCTTTGAACCGGCGCGCGTTCTCGGCATCCGGGTCCGAAGTGGCCGCCAGAAGCGCATGGGTATAGGGATGGAGCGGATGTTCCAGCAGAGACCGGATCGGCGCCTTCTCGATCAGCCTCCCGGCATACATCACAAAGATACGCTCCGAAAAGTATTTCACAGTAGAAAGATCGTGGGTAATATAGAGAAACGCCAGGTTGTGCCGCTCTTGAAGACTGCGCAACAGCTTGAGAATCTCCACCCGCACCGAAGCATCCAGCATCGAAACCGGCTCATCGGCGACAATCAGCTTGGGATTCAAGATCATGGCGCGCGCGATCACAACCCGCTGCTGCTGCCCTCCACTGAGCATGTGCGGGAACTTGCCCAGGTAATCCTCCACCGGGAATAACTTGACCTCTTCCAGGACGCGCCGAATGCGGTCCTGACGCTCGCGCCGATCCCTGACACCGGCGATCAGCAGCGGTTCCTCCAGAATGCGCTCGACGTTCATAAAGGGTGGCAACGCACCATAAGGGTCTTGTTGGACATAACCAACCTGCGAACGATACCAGCGCATTCCATCCCGCCCCAAAGCATGAATATCCTTGCCCTCAAAGAGCACCTGGCCTTCCGTAGGACGATGCAGACCGAGGATGGTGCGCATCAGGCTGGACTTCCCACAACCACTTTCCCCCACCACCGCAATCGCTTCCCCGCGATGCAGGTCGAAAGAGACGCCATCCACAGCGCGTACATGGCCAACGATCCCGAATCCGAAGCGCCGCAGCTCAAACCAGACACGCAGGTTGCGCACCGAAAGCAAAACTTCCCTTTCGATGCTTGAAGAATTCAAAGAAACCTGTTCCTGAGTAAGCATGATTCGTCCACTCCCTCGTCACGCGTATTTCCAGCAACGGACTTTGCGACCATCTACCTCAAAAACGGGAGGCGCCTCGTCACACTTTGCAAAGCGCAAGGGGCAGCGTTCAGCAAAACGGCAACCCGTTGGCGGTGAAATCAGGCTGGGGGGCTGACCACTGATAAATTCGGGCTCCTGATCGGCGCGCAAACGCGGCACGCTGGCCATGAGCATACGCGAATACGGGTGCAGTGGCTCATGGAAAAAGCGATCTGCATCCGCCCGCTCCACAATCTGCCCCGCATACATCACCGCCACATCGTCGGCCAGTTCACTGGAGGTCGCAATGTCATGGGTAATCAAAATGAAACTTGTGCCCAGTTCTTTTTTGATGCGCTTCAGCACATTGAAAATGTTGGCCTGTGTCAATACATCGAGAGCCGAAGTCGGTTCGTCGAGGATGATCAACTTCGGAGAGGTCACCAAGGCCATGGCAATGGCGACGCGCTGTCTCATGCCGCCGCTCAATTCAAAGGGATAACGAGAGATAAAATCCGCAGGAACGCCGACATGCTGGAACATCTTTTGCACCAGGGAGAATGCCTCGGCTTTATCCACGCCGAGATGGATCATGGCCGGTTCTGCCACTTGATCGCCCACGCGAATGACCGGGTTCAAGGCGTTCATGGCTGCCTGGGGAACCATTGAGATAGCCGCCCAGCGAATATTTTGCCGAAACTCCTCCTCGGAAAGCGACATGATATCCTTGCCCTCAAGGTAGATATGACCAGAATAAGCGCCGGCATTGCGGGGTAAAAGACGCAGGATAGCCTTGGCAAGTGAACTCTTCCCGCAGCCCGATTCGCCTAGAATCACGACCGCTCGATTGGCGTCCAGCTCGAAATTTACGCCATCCACGGCTTGAACCGGCCCTTGCGTGGTGTTGAAATACAAGACCAAGTTCTCGATACGTAGAAGTTTTTTGTTCTGGTCCATGGCGCTAAATATCCCTCAAACGTGGGTTGAAGATTCGATCGAGTGCGAATCCAAGCATGGCAAAACCCAAGCCTGTAAACATCAACAACACCGCCGGCTCCAGCACCCAGTAGTAACGCCCCTGGTAGAGCGCGCCATCCGTAAAAGCATCATTGATCACTTTTCCCCATGTAGGCAATACAGGGTCGCCCAGTCCAAGAACTGCCAGAGAAGCCTCCAAAAAGACGAAGCCCGGCACGGAGGAGACCAGGGTTGGAATGAGTAAGGGGATCATGCGGGGAATCAAGTAGTTAAAAATGATACGCAAATCGGATGCGCCATAAGTGCGGGCAGCCTCAATGTAACCGGCCTCCTTGACTTGCAAGAAAACGGCGCGATAGGTTTTGATAGAGCCGCCAAAGATACTCAACAGAATGGTGGCACCCAACATCAGCCAGATGCTGCGGGAGTAGAACGTTCCAATCATGATCAAAATGGCCAAAAATGGCAAAACAAGATTGATTTCTGTAATACGCTGTATCAGCTCATCCACCCAGCTGCCGTACCAAGTACCAATGGCAGCAATGATCATCGTCAGGAAAGCCGTTCCCAGCGCAGCCAGCAAACCAAACGCCAAGGCGATGGGTGTACCGTACAACAAAGGCAAGAAAAGGTCGCGCCGATATTTATCGGTGCCTGCCAGCCCATACAGATTTCCATGTAAGACGAATTCGGCATCAATGTCTGAAGCGTTTTCAAAGGTTGTAGCGGTAATAAGCAGTTGATATTGACCTTTGAGCGGCGTTGGGGTCTCGCTCTTCGGATCCCGAAAGAGCGCTTCCATGACTTGGTCAGTCTTTAAATATTTCTGTAATTTCGGGTCCTGAGAGAAACGATAGGTGGTGCGGCGATCCACCGTCATGTTGACAATTTTGATTTCTCTCCCATCAGGAGTGCGCCAGACAATGGAAACAAAAGGGAATTTTTGCTCGAAGACTGTGTTGAAATACAGGATCAGTTCCTGGGGAGGCGCATCATAGGCGTACTCGAACACATACGTCATTTCGATACTGGAGATGTCCTGACCTTGTGGGATAACGGCTTTGGTTATGCCGCCATCCCTGGTGCTTGCCGTGAACGATATCGGCTGTTTCGTTTTGGAAAAACTATTGAACCAGGCCGGAGCAGCGTACTTTGGGTTTCGATACCATACCTCCTCGCCGCCGCGCCAGAGACGAACCGCTTCGCTATATGGGATGGTCACCAGCGCATAGACGGCAACGCCCAACAAGACGAAGATCACCGCTATTCCAAACACCGCCGAGGGATAACGGGCAAGGTCGCGAAGAGTGTTCTTCAAGGTATTCATTGCGAACCTCCTGCGCCGACTTTCACTCGAGGATCCACCAGAGCATAGACGAAATCTAGTAAAAAGACGGTAATCGCCAATAGATAAGCATAAATGATGGTGGAGCCAACGATGACGGGGGTATCATAGGCGCCAATGGCGCGGTAAAGCGTGATTCCCAGCCCCGGCCAAACAAACACTGTCTCCGTGATCGTAAATCCTGTCCACAAGGTAATGACCAGAAGGGCGAAATTGGTGATAATTGTTGGCAAAGTGGGGCGAAGGATATAACGGCGTTCCACATCTCTCGAAGGCAGCCCTTTTGCCCTGGCGACCTCGACATAATCCTCGCTGGAAAAGATGAGAAAGAAGGTCCGCCAGTTGTAAATGCTCAGGAAGATCGAACTGACAATGACGGACATGGCCGGTAAAATCAGATGCTTTAGAACGCTCAGGCCGTAATCGAAGGGGTTATCCGGGGAGGGCGAATCGACCAGCCCGCCAAAAGGAAGGATTTTCAAGACCGCGGCAAAAATCAGGATGAAAAAAATGCCATAAAACCAGGGAGGGGCGGCAGAAGTGGGCGAAAGGGCAATGGTCAATTTATCGAACCAACTGCCGTACTTCCGCGATAGGGACAATGCAATAAAGACGCTTCCAAAAAACAGAAAAAGTTCCGTGGTGCCTGTCAGCAAAAGTGTGGCAGGGAGCCGTTCCAGGAGAATCAGACGTACTTCCTTCGAGCCGTGATCGCTGGTCATATACAACGCCCGGCCGAGATTCAGGGTGAGACCATTGCGAAGGTAAATCAGCGAACGGATGGCAAACGGTTTATCCAAACCGATACGCGCCTCTTCGGCGGCGATTTTCTTTTGAATTAGTTCTTGTTTTGCCTCCTGCGACAAGGAACGATAAGTGGGACTTGCCAAAATAGCCTGCGTAACGCCATCGCGAATTTCGTTTCGCATGATGGTATCCACGTATCCGCCCATGTTGGCAATCAGGATGGTGAGATAGACGCCAACGGTCACCGTGATTGCCATGGTGAAAAACCTCACGGCAGTATAGCGCGCCAGGCGCGCAAAAGCGCTGTTGGCAAACGATTTTTTAGGAATGGGGGAACTCTCTGCGGTTGCGGTCAAAGATTCAGCAGACATTTCAGCCTCATATTTCAAGGGAAGAGGGAAGAGGAAAGGGGCAAGGGAAAAACCCTTGCCCCTCAGCGTTATGGAGTTTCAAGCCTTACGGCACGACCACATAGTCGAGCGACGTAAAGGCCGGAATGGCAACAGGGATGAACACCCCAGCCACTTCGATCCTGCCGGCGCCCGCAACCAGTTTAGAGGTCACGTCAGCGGGGATAGCGAGCGTGAACACGCCATCCTCACCTGCCGCTGTGCCTTCGCCCACGTATACTGTCTCGCCTTTTTCATCGTAGAGCAGGAACTTGACTGCCTTGATGTCGGCGGTGGGATAGGCATCGCCGGAGGCTTTGTAGGTGAAGGTGGCGGTAAATTCAGCCGCCTCACCGATCTTGATTTGAGCCGGGCCATCCAGAGCCGCCTCTCCCAGCGGCGCCTGACCGAACTTCGACCAGCGGTCAGACGGATCCGGGAACCAACCGTTGTTCTTGACGGTAGCAGTGAAACCGTTAAGATCAACAGCGGCCAAATAGTAAGGCCCTGTACCTACCCAGAAGTGACCGAAGGTGTTGTACCATGCCTTGAGGCTCCTATAACGGGCAGCGGCCTCGTCAGCGGTCACGTAAGCGCCCATCACGTTGGGATAAGGAATGGTTTTATCCGCAATGGCCTGATCGAGGTACTTGGCCAGGATCTCCAGGCTCGGGCCGCCGATGAAACTCATCCATTCGACCCGATTGCGGTCAGCCTGACCGCTACCCCAGGCCAGTTCCTTGGCAGCCACTGCCGCATTCCCAATGGCGACGGATTGCCAGGGCGCTTCGCCGTAGCCATAATTGGGCCACCAGGTGGCGATGTTCAGCTCGGCGTCCGCATACACGTTGTCATCGTAGGTAGCAATGACGAGAGGATCGGTAGAGAGAATCTGCACACCCTTGAAATGGGTCAGGAAGGCTTCCAGGTTGCCGGCCGTGTCTTCATCAAAGATGGCGCTGCCTTCTTTGCTGTAATCGAAGGCCTCGATCATGGCCATGACAAAATCGGCCGCAGAGATATTGCTGCCATCATGCCATTTGAGCGTCTTGAACATATCGGCCGGATAGTAAATGACGGACTTGCTCTTGGCGGTCAAGCCGTCTGGGAACTTCTCACCAGCAGTGATGAACTTCTGTGCCACCGGATCCCAATCCACCCAGGCGTCCGCAGGCACGGTGATGGTATCTTCGAAGGATAGATTGACCCAGCCAAGGTTGTCTTGGACCGGGATGCCTTTCTGGACCACCAGATCGGCCTTTTCAGCGCGCAGAGGCCAGGCCAGGCCGGTGTAGGGATCGGGCATCAGGCCACGGCTGGAGACTGCGTTCTGGATATAGGCGCTGGTCACCCAGTTCGAGCCGTTGACCGGGTTCCATGGATCGGTGAACAACGTCTTAGTAGTACCAACCTTCACCTGGCCGCCTTCTTTATCGGCAAAGCGCATGGTATAGGGCGACATGAAAGTGGTTTCCACGCCCGCGCCTACATCGGAACTCACCTGCAAGTCGCAGCGGAAGGGGGAATAGCTCTGCAAGTCAACAATCCAGACCTGGAGAGAATCTTCGATCGCTAACGGCAAAGCCTTGGCCATCAATTCTTTGCGTTCATCGAGCGTCGTGTAATTGCCGTTCGCCAGATCGTCGCCAACCTGCTGGAAGACAGGGTCAACCTTGTTCTCGGTGAACAGCGGAATACCCAGCGGGCTGTCGGGGAGGTACATTTCCCGGAAGATAGTGCGCTCATCGCGGTTCAGGCCGCTGGAAGCCCAGCCGGCGGTATAGATATGCCACTGACCTTCGGCGGGATCGGAACCGTTCCACAGCGGCGAAAGGTCCTTGGAGCCGCCTTCCTTGCGCTCGACCGTGAAGCCCAGGGCCTCCAATTGAGGCGTAAAGTAGTTAGCAAATTGCAGGCGGGTGCCATCACCATCGTTGCGGATCAGGAAGACGACCGTCACCGGCTGGCCCTTGTACTGCCACTTGCCATCCGCGCCCTTTTCGGCGCCCATGGCGGTCATTTCGGCATCTATTACTTCCTTGGCTTTATCGAGGTTATAAGCATACTTGGCCTCGAGGCTGCGTGCCACCTCAACCAGGTTGGTGTAGTCCACCAGTTGCGTGGTCAAGGGCAGGAATTTCGGCAGCGCGCCGCCGGCGTAGATTTCCTGGCTGACGTAGTTGCGGTCAATCGCCCAGTTGAACGCCTCGCGAATCTTGCGGTTGGAGAACGGATTCAGCCGTCCATCCTTGAATTCATGCTTCTCATTCCCGTAGGGATTGAACAGGAGGTCGTAATAGGTGCCATAGGACTGGGTGTAGCACAGGTTGGCTGCCTTGATTTCGGCAAGCTTGTCAGAAGCCAATCCGTAGCTGAACAGGTCGATCGCTCCAGCCTTGATTTGCGTAATAGCGGACTGAGCATCTACAACAGAGTAGTCAATCTCGTCCAACCAGCCGCCGTGACGGGTAGTAGGCACAGGGGTGGGGGTCGGTGGAACAGGAGTGGCTGTTGGCGCTTCTGTTGGCGCTTCTGTTGGCGCTTCTGTTGGCGCCTGTGTAGGAGCTGGAGTTTTCGGTGCGCAGGCTGCCAGAACCATGCTCAGGACAACCAGAACGCTGACCAGGTAGAAAAAGCGTTTGAGATTCATACTTTCTCCTCCAGAAAGTTTTCAGGATTTTGAAAGACGTGAAGGTTAAGGTCTACCAGCGAAGAATCGCTCAAGTGGAAACGGCTTGCCGCATCACCTCCTTTCATTCGCAAATCTTTTTGTACCCCGCAAAGTGTAGCGTATCGCACATGCGTCCTCATTATACCCCAAAAAGCATTCGTGTTGACAAGTGCCACAGGATCGGCAAACGACCTGTTCCCTTTCTGCATGTGCTGACATCCCGATGCGTCTCTCATTTGCCATGCATTATGTCCTTGGGCAAATTTACGATGCTCCTATTATGCCACAGCGCAGTGCGTTCACAATCATTGCCGAACTTTTCAAGCCTTCCAGATCGCAGAAAACCGCTCCCTGCTAAAGCTCCACGCAATCCCCGCGTTGGGGATAGAAAACCTGCTCCAGCCCGTGGAGGCGCAATTGTTCCTGCAAGGCG
>Ga0209162_1000319_pt1 | contig 53330 bp, 50 predicted proteins | sample YNPNPMetaG_FD_187121 | JGI IMG/M metagenome (GOLD analysis project Ga0209162, IMG submission 187121) | Anoxygenic and chlorotrophic microbial mat microbial communities from Yellowstone National Park, USA - YNP NP MetaG (SPAdes) (version 2) ...
TTGCGGGCCCGGCGCTCGCAATGCCCGAAACGCCTCCCCTGACGCCTGATTGCGGAGCCCGAAAGGCAAGAGATGGAAGGGGAAGATCCTTTTGCGCCCTGTGCGGGCACGAGGGGGTTTGAACCCGTGACTTCAGAGCCGAGGTCGGTTCTCATCACTGGCGCAAGCGGATTCGTCGGAGAGCATCTGGTCCGCCGGTTCGCGGGCTGCCCCAATCTTTACGTGGCCTACGGATCCGCCAAACCGAAAGCGCCTGCCACAGCCGCTTACCGGGTGGACCTCGCCACTCGGGCGAGCTTCACCCGGGCGCTCGAGGGCCTTGAAGTGGACCTGGTGGTCCACGCGGCGGCCCTGTCCTCCCCGGACGAGTGCGAGGCGAACCCGGATCTGGCCCGGGCCGTGAACGTGGAGGGCACAGAGGAAGTCGCCCGCTGGGCCCAGAGCCGGCGGGCCCGGTTCATCTACTTTTCCACGGACCAGGTCTTCGACGGCCGCAAGGGCGACTACGAAGAAACGGACAAGCCCTGCCCCGTAAACACGTACGGCCGGTCCAAACTCGAGGCCGAATCCTTGGTCGCGAAACACCTCTCGGACTGGGTCGTCCTCCGCCTCGCCTTGAGCTACGGGGCCACACTGGGCGCACGGGGAGACTGGACCCGGCGCGTGAGAACCGCCCTGGCTGAAGGCAAGACGTTGCGCCTCTTCACGGACCAATTCCGAACGCCCGCCTACGTGGAAGACGCAGCCGAGGCTGTCTGGAGGCTGGCCACGGGCAGGGGAGCCGGACTGTATCACCTGGGAGGGGCCGAAAAACTGAGCCGGTACGCCTTTGGCCTCAAGATCGCCCGGGCCTTCGGTTTGCCGCAGGAACGATTGATCCCGGTGCGGATGGAAGAGGTTCACCTGCCGGCGCCCCTTGTGAAAGACGGCTCCCTGGTGAGTCGCAGGATCTCTGAGGAACTCGGCCTGGACCTCTGTGACGTCTCGGAGGGACTCGAGAGACAAAAGAGGCAGGAGCAAGAACCAGCCCGTATGATCACGTCAAAGTAGGATGCCGGGCTGGGACTGGGATGAGAGAAGCCCGGGGAAGGGCAGGCAGCCCGTTGAACGTCCGGCTTTCGGCCCCGGGTGCGATCATGGAGGGACGCGCTCCGTCGCGTCCGCCTAGCAACCCCGCGATTTGCGCGCCATCCCATGGAGGGACGCGCTCCGTCGCGTCCGCCTTCTCGGTCTTGTCTTTTCGGCTACGAAAGAGCGTGGCCCTCCAAGAGAAGACAACGCACAAAGAGAGAAAACCATCTGCTTGGCGCCCTGCTTGGCATGGTTCCAATCGGCCCGCCAGGCGGGCTGAGCAGGCAGGAGGATTCCCCGCGCTCTTCGATTTCCCGCGCCTCAACTGGCGGCCAGATCAGGCGGCGGCCCCCTCGTGCCAGCCGCTCAGGCGGCAAAGCTCTGACCAGAGAGCCTTCCGTTCCTCCTGCGACTCCCGGGTTCCGGGAAACACGTGGGTCAGCCGCGGCTGCCGATCCAGCCAGAACAATCCGGTCTCTTGCGCTGCCTCAGGAGCCGCCGCAAGCCAAACCATGGTGTCGGCGCCCTCTGGAGGCGACCGGAGAACTCTGCGCGTGACCTTGTAAAACCCTGGAAGGGAGGAGATCACGCCCGGTGTCTCGGCCCAGCCCGGGTGCATGGCGTTCACGGTCACGCCGGTCCGTCGAAGTTTTTCAGCCCACATCTCAGTCAAAATCACAAGGCCCCGCTTGGCCCGTGCGTATGCGACGGCTCCGTTGTACCTGCCCTTCTGAAATTGCAAGTCGTCCACCCGAATTCTCTGGGTGTACATTCCGCCCGAAGAAACGTTGACAACCCGGGCGGGCACGCACTCTTGCAGTTTCGGCAAAAGCAGATTCGTCAGAAGAAACGGGCAGAGCAGATTCAGGGCAAACGTCCGCTCAAGCCCCTCGGCCGTGGCGCCCCTCCCGTTGAACAGCGCTCCGGCGTTATTGACGAGAACGTGAAGAGCGGGCTCGGCCTTGGCCAGCTCCCGAGCAAGGCGCCGCACCTCGGACATGAGGCCGAGATCCGCGCAGAAACAGGCTATGTTTTTTCCATCCCCTTGCTCGGACAACTCCGCGTGGGTCTGCTCAAGCTTGGCCGAATCCCTTCCCACGAGGACCACTCTGGCGCCCAGAGCCGCCAGTCGGGTCGCTGCGGCCTTGCCGAGCCCGGAGGTGGCCCCGGTCACCACGACCGTGCGGCCCGCGAGGGAGACATCCAAAGGCCGCCATTTCCTGGCCCGCAGGCGGTAGCCGAATCGAGTGAAGTCGAAAAGCCCCAAAAGGATGATTCGGTCCTTGAAGTCGTTCCAGAGGCTTCTTTGCTGCTTCATCGGCCTACCCTGCCAGCGGTCTCCCCATGGTGCCGGCCCTGCCGCTACTGCCACCGCTGAGGAACTCTCTGGATCCGGTTCACGTCGTAACCCAGGTCGGACAGGAGGCGAAGGAGACGCTCGAAATCCGCCTCCGGAATGGACGGCGTCCTGGCCATGATCCAAACGTAGTCCCGCTTCTGGCGGCCGATCACGGTCTGGGTGTAATCGTCGTTGAGATACAGAATCCGGTAGTCCGCCTTGATCGGCCAGACGAACCGCATGCCCCAGACAGCGTTTGTGCGAGTGTCGAGAACAAACCCCTTTGGCCGGAACCGTCTGACCGGGCCGTCGAAACCGCCCGCCCGGAACGTGAACGTGGTCGCGATGGTTCCGTCATCGTTGCGTTCGTAAGACTCCACAGCGTTGTGGGCGCCCTTCTCGAGAAAGGTCGGAATGTTCGCAATGACGTACCAGTCGCCCATGAACCGATCGAGGTCGACAGAATGGACGGTCTGGATTTGCGGCGCGGGCGAGGCTCTGCAACAGGAAAGAGTGAGCAGGGCCATGGACATGCCGGCTAGGCTCAACTTCATGACGTGTCTCCCAGGACGAAAGGCGGATGGCAGCGGGTTTTGTACATTACTTTTCTAGATGCCCCAAAAAGCGGCAGGGTCGCCGAGAGGATGTTCCTCTGCCTCACGATTCGAAAAGGAAACCATCCGTTCGCCAAGCTGAGGGCCGGTCCGTCCGGCGCGGGATTTACGTTTTCCCGGTTTCTGCTACGATGAGACCGATTGCGGTCCCCACGGGCCGGACCGAGGGGCAAGTCTCGGGATCCAGCGAGGGGAAAATCGAAGGATCCATGACAGAAGCAAGAAGCGCAAAGCCCGCCCTGCTCGAGGTTCAGGAGCTCAAGACCGGGTTCCAAACCGAGCGGGGCTGGGCCTGGGCCGTCAACGGTGTGTCTTTTTCCATCGAACGGGGCAAGACCCTGTGCCTGGTCGGGGAAAGCGGCTGCGGCAAGACCGTCACGGGTCTTTCGATTCTCCGCCTGGTGCCCTCCCCTCCGGGCCGGATCGTCTCGGGCCGGATCCGGCTCGACGGAACGGAGCTGCTTGACCTTCCGGAAAAGGACATGCGCCGCATTCGGGGCAACCGGATTTCCATGATCTTTCAGGAGCCCATGACCTCTCTCAACCCTGTCTTCACCGTGGGCAGCCAGGTGGAGGAGGCCATTCGGCTGCACCAGAAAGTCTCGCGGGGGGAGGCCCGGAAGCGCGCGATCGAGATGTTCGGCCGGGTCGGCCTTCCGTCGCCCGAACAGACGATCCGGGACTATCCCAACCAGTTGAGCGGCGGTATGCGTCAGCGCGTCATGATCGCCATGGCCTTGAGCTGCCATCCGGACGTGCTGATCGCAGACGAGCCCACGACCGCTCTGGACGTGACCATACAGGCCCAGATCCTGGATCTCATGTCGGCCCTGCAGAAGCAGATGGGCATGGCGATCCTGTTCATCACCCATGACCTGGGAATCGTGGCGCAGATCGCGGACGAGGTTGCGATCATGTACGCGGGCAAGATCGTGGAGCATGCTCCTGTGGTCGATCTTTACGACCGGCCGCGGCACCCTTACACCGTGGGCCTTCTCAGATCGGTCCCGAAGCCGCGCCTGGGGGAAGGAGAACGGCGCAGACTCGATGCGATTCCAGGGGCCGTACCGGACCTCGCCCGTCTCCCCGCCGGGTGCAGCTACCAGGACCGCTGCCCGTGGGTTTTCGAAAAATGCCGCAGGGAAGAACCGCCGCTGCTCGCGGCCGGCCAGGGAACAGCCGCTGGCCGAAGGCGATCCGCCTGCTGGAGGTGGGAGGATCTATGAGCGACCCGACCGAAGTCCTGGTTGAGGTGCGCGACCTCAAGAAGCACTTCCCGGCCCGCGCCGGACTCTTCAGAAAGCCCCGACGCTACCTCAAGGCCGTGGACGGCGTGAGCTTCGTCATCCGCAAGGGCGAGACCTTGGGCCTGGTGGGCGAAAGCGGCTGCGGCAAGACCACCCTTGGCAGGACCCTGCTCCGCCTCGTGGAGCCGACTTCAGGATCGGTCCGCTTTGAAGGCGTCGAGATCACGAGCCTTCCGAGGGCCGAACTGAGAAAAATGCGCCGGCAGATGCAGATGATCTTTCAGGATCCCTATTCCTCCCTCAACCCGAGGATGACCGCAGGGGCCATGATCGAGGAGGGTCTCATCGTTCATGGGCAGGGAAACAAGCGCGAAAGGAAGGAGCGGGTCGCGGAGCTTCTCCACCTCGTGGGTCTGTCGCCTCGGGACGCGGGCAAGTATCCCCATGAGTTCAGCGGCGGCCAGCGCCAGAGGGTGGGCATCGCCCGGGCCCTTGCTCTGGTTCCCAAGTGGATCGTGGCGGACGAGCCTGTGTCGGCCCTCGACGTTTCGATCCAGGCCCAGATCTTGAACCTGCTGGTGGAACTCCAGGAGTCTTTCGGCCTCACGTACCTCTTCATTTCCCACGATCTCAGGGTGGTCGAGCACGTGAGCGACCGAGTGGCTGTCATGTACCTGGGAAGAATCGTCGAGCTTGCCCGGAGCCAGGCGCTTTACGCCCGGCCCCGTCACCCCTACACGCAGATGCTGCTGGCCTCCTTGCCCCTCCCTGACCCGCGGCGGCGCGGCAGGCCCGCAGTGGTCGGCGATGTTCCAAGCGCTCTGTCGCCACCGGCGGGCTGCCCCTTCCATCCCCGCTGCTCCTCCTCCATGGAAACCTGCAGGGAGGTCTCGCCAGAGATGGTCGAAGTCGAGCCTGACCATTTCGTGGCCTGCCATCTCCACGCAAGGGAACAGCAAAGGCCGGGCTCGCCATGAACCCGGCCTTCAAAAGTCAAAGTGCGTTTGTCTTTTCTTCCCCTGCGGCTCACATCGCATAGGGGCAACCGGCCCTTGGACCAGGACCACGCCCAAGTCCCGGGCCTCCAGGGCACATCGTGCCCGCCCAGGGGATGCCGAACGAGCAGCCTGGAGGAAGCTTCTTGATTTGGTCGGCCGTAAGCAGGCCTCTTGCCTTGAGACGGTACGCCTGCGCTTTTTCCTGCTTCTGCGCAGTCAGGCGGTTGAGTTCCTTCTGAGCCGCCTCGATTTTTTCCTGCTTTGCCTGGGGATCCCGGAAAAGATCGCCGAGCTCCAGCCTCTTTTTCTGGATCTGGGCGTCCAGGTCGATCGTCTCCTTGAGAAAGTCGCTCCTCAGGGATTCCAACTGGGTCACCTGCTCGTCCGTGAGGTCGAGCCTCTGCCTAAGCCCCCGCATGTCTCCCCCGCACCAGCCGTGCGGGCCCGGGCCCGGGCCAGGGCCCGGACCTCTCCCCGGCCCACCCCAGGCCGGATCAGGAGGAGCGCTCTCCTCCTGAGGTTGTGCCCACAAGGCTGCCGCCATCAAAAGCGTCACAACTGCCAGAGCGCTGGCCGGCCAAAGACGCCGTTTCAATCCGGCGCGGGTTCGATCCGAGTGGTTCCGTTCCATTTTGCGGTCTCCTTTCTTTTGGGTTTACGGTGTTTGCTCTTTCGCAGGAAGGGGTTCCTCGAAAACGCCACCCGGCCCTCGGCCTCTGCGGCCCATGCCCGGCGGCCCCCAGCCTGGTCCCATGCCAGGGCACTGCATCCCCCGGCCGATCCAGTCGAGATACTGCGCCCGCTCCTTTGGATCCATGGACTCCGTCTCCTTGAGAATCCGGTCCACGACCATGGCCTGATGGGTCTTCTGAAGCTCTGCGACCCGGTCGAGGCAGGCATGGATTTTCTCACGATCCGGCGGCTGCTCCCGGAGCGCCTCAAACAGGGAAAGCCGGGCTTGTCGGACCTCGTCCCAGATTTGCTTGAATTCCGGAATCCAGGGTTCGCGGGCCTTTCGAATTTTCTTCTGAAGCGGAGGAGGCAGGGTCGCAAGAGGCTCCAGAGGCCCGGAAATCCCAGGAGGCCGTCTTTCTTGGCGCAGCCAGTCCGCTATCAGAACGCCTCCCAGGGACACGTTCAAGCCGATCGAGAAGCCAAGGAAGATGCAAAGCGCGCGCTCTTTCATCCATTGCCCCCTTGCCCGGCGGCCAGGGCTTCCCAGTAGCGTTGCTCAAGGGAATTCGGAGGAAGTTCGGAGAAGATCTCCAGATTCAAGCCCTCCGCGGCGTATGCGCTCTGTGCGTCTCGATCCGGGCCCTGTTGGACGGACGTCGCGATCAGACGGCCTGCCAGGATCCCGGCAAGGAACAGGCCGGCCGTTGCCCATCCGAAGGGAGAGAGCAGCCAGACCCGCAAGGGCAGCGCAGAACCTGTGGCGAACGAGCGGACCGAGCCGGCCCGGACCCTGGCGAGGACAGGGCCAGCCAGCCCCTGCGGAGGCGGGCCGATTTCTTGATAAGTCTCCAAGAGCCGGCCGACGTTCTCGATCTCGGTTAGAACCTGCCTGCACCGGTCGCAACGGGCCAGGTGACGCTCGACCTTGGCCTTTCGGACGGAGTCGATCTCACCGTCCAAAAAGCTTTGCAGCCGTTTCTGGATTCTTCTGCACCCCATCCGGGAAATCCTCCTTCCAATCCTTTGAACACGACGTCCCCCAAAATTCCTGCGGTCCCGATTCGGCGCGGCCCGGACTTTTGGGGGTCTCGTCTCATTGCTCCCCTCGGACGAGATCCCCCAGTGAAGCTCTCAAGCGGTCCATGGCCCGCACGAGCAGGCTCTCCACTGCCCCCAGACTGCACTCCATGTGGTCGGCAATCTTCCGGTACGAAAACCCGTGGTATCGATGGAGAATCAAGGCGAGCCTCTGTCTCGGAGGCAGGCTCAGCACGGCCTGGCGCACCCGGGCGGCCCGCTGTCTTTCGGCCGACTCCTGTGGCGAGCCCCCGGACACGGTGGGGATCGCGGTGCAACTCTGGCCCGCGGCCTCGGACAGGGCCGGATCCGGCTTTGCCATGACAACCGGCTCCCGGGCTCTCCGGCGGGTGTAATTGAGGCAGTGGTTCACCGCCACGCGAAACAACCATGTGGAGAAGCGCGCCCTGGGTTTCCACCGGCCCGCGTTCAGGAAGACCTTGAGAAAAATTTCCTGAGCGAGATCCCGGCTTTCCTGGGCATCGCCGCAATACCGGTAGGCGAGGTTGAGGATCTGCCTCTCGTACCGGTCCACGAGCTTCCGGAACGCCTCCTCATCCCCCCGGGCAATCCCCTCCATCCATCGGACTTCGGGTTCGCTATCCTCGGCCGATCGGTTCGGCACGCCCTCCTCCGCAGAAAAGTCACGAAAGTCACCAGGGAACCGGTCGAGGCGGTACCGAGTCTCGCTCCGTTGACCGAGATCCCCTGCCCATGTCCGGCGCATCCTTTCGCGCGGTTTGCCCGCAGCCTGTGTACAAACAATAACACTCAGGAGACCTCAAATCCTGCGCCGGCCCTCAAGGTGATTTCCGATCAGGCGGCTGAGGCGAGGTCGCCGGAACCGGAACCTGTGCAAGGTAAGACCCGATCCCACGAGGCTGTGTTCCTGGGTTCACGTTCTGGGAGGGTTTTAAAGACCGAGTCCGAACCGGCCCACGATAGGACGGAAAAGGATGTGAGAACAGAGGCCGCAGGCCGGCCGGCCTGAAACGGCGAGGGCGAACACGCGGAGGGCCGCCCTCTGTCGTTGTCGCACACCCGAACAGGTCCCATAGAACGGACCCACGAAGCACGTCTTTCATCGGAACGGAGCGGCTGTCCGGACTCTCCCATGGGTCCAAAGTTTGCAAATCCCTCAAGAAGGCTCTCCAGCGATTCGAACGCATGAGCCCAGCTATCCGTAAAAGGAAGGACTGACCCCTGGATCTTAGGCCTGCCGACGAGATCGACCTCAAGATGCAGGAAAGCCGGGCCCTGGTCACGGGCTGCTACCTGGCTCTCGGGCTCGTGGCTTTCTTCACCGGCACCCTGCCGGGCGAGCCCCTGCAGCTCCTGGCAGCCCTGGCAGGCATGCCGGTTTCCGCGCTCACGGCTCTCCGGCTGCTCCGGAAGGACGGCCTTGCCCGTCGCCACTCCGCACTCGTGACGGCCTCGGGCCTTGTTCTGGACGGTCTCGTGGCCACCTGGGTGATCTACTGGACCGGAGGAGTCGAAAGCCCGTGCCTGCCTTTCTATCTCACAGCGGTTCTTGCCGCCTCGTTCCGCTTTGGCCCCAAAGGGACCGCCGCGTCGAGCCTGCAGGCCGCGGCTGGCTGGGCCCTGGTGGCTGCGATCCATCCCGGCAGCGCCACGAGCCACGCGAGCTGGGGGCTTTTGACCCTTCGGATCGCGATTCCCTTCGCCGCGGCTGGATTCGCCATCCGGGCCTTGCACCGTCAGCAGGACCGGTATCGGAAGGAGAGAGCCGTCAGGCTCGAGCTCGAGCGGGCCCACGAGGAACTCGCCAAGGCCTACAAGAACCTCGGCGAAGCGCAGGATCGCCTTGTTCACGCGGAAAAGCTCGCGACCATCGGCAGGCTGGTGGCCAACGTCGCCCACGAGATCAACAATCCGATCAGCTTCGTATACGGCAACCTCGTCCATCTGGAAAGCTATGTCGGCCGGCTGAAGGAACTTCTCTCCTTCGACGACGCCCTGCCCCTTTCCCCGCAAGACCGGTGCAGGCGAGAGGCTCTCAAGGAGTCGCTGGAATACGCTTATGTGGCCGAGGATCTCGATCGAGCCATCGAAGGATCCCGAAAAGGCGCGGAGCGGATCCGGCGAATCGTCGAAGCCCTGCTGAAAGGAGCAAGGCCCGGCAGGAATACCATCCGCCGAGTCGATCTCGTGGAAATCGTGGAGACCGCTCTTCGCGAAATCGAGAACGCCGCGGCCATCCGGCCCCGGATCGTGCGCGAATACGCCCTGGCCTCTGCATCGATTGAGGGAGATCCAGACGAACTGAGCCAGCTCGTCGAGAATCTCCTCGACAACGCCGCCCACGCGTCCGGCCCGGCAGGCACGATCCGGGTCCGAATCTCCAGGGACAACACACGGCCTGACGGCTCTCCCCATTTGCTGGTGGAGGTTGAGGACGACGGCCCCGGCATCCCGCCGGAGAACCTGAACCGGGTTTTCGAACCCTTTTTCACCACGAAGGAGGCCGGCAGGGGAACCGGCCTCGGTCTTTCCATCGCGTACAGCATCGCCAGACGCCACGGCGGCCAGATCGAGCTCGTGAACAAAATTTCTCAAGGGGCCGTGGCCCGCGTCTCCCTGCCCATGTCAGTTTTGCGGCCATGACGGAGTATGGCCATTTTGGGCGGACGTTCGCCGCGCGGGGTGTGGACAAGTTCTGCGGTCAGCCTATATACTTACAATCTTTTCTTGTCCCGGGTCGGGCCAGTCGGAGACCAAAACATTTGAAAAACATCGACCTCCACATTCACACGACCGCTTCGGACGGCACGCTCAGCCCCTCGCAGGTGGTTGCGGAAGCCCGGCGGGCCGGCCTGGCCGTGATCTCCGTTACAGATCACGACACCACGGCCGGACTCGAGGAAGCCACCGTAGCCTCCCGCGAGGCCGGAATCGAGTTCATCCCCGGCGTGGAGATCAGCGCGACTCACCCCATCGCTGAAGCGCACATTCTCGGCTACTGGGTGGATTTCAAGAGCCGGGCTTTGGCCCAGTTCCTCTCGAGCCCCCTGTCCACCCGTACAGCCCGCATCGCCGAGATGTGCAAGAAACTCGGCGAGCTCGGCATGCCGGTGGATCCTGAGGAAGTCTTCAGAGAAGCGGCCGACGCCGAAGCCGTGGGGAGGCCCCACGTCGCCAGGGTCATGCTCCGCAAAGGCTACGTCAAGCACATGGACGAAGCCTTCGATCGTTTCCTGGGGGAAGGCAGACCGGCCCACGTCAAGCGCTTCAAGAACACGACCGCCGACACCATCCGGATGATTCATGCATGCGGCGGGATTTCGGTCATCGCCCACCCGGGCCTTATCCGGGACCAGGCCCTGATCGACGCGCTCATCGAAGAAGGCGTCATGGGAATCGAGGTATACTGCCACGAGCACAAGAAAACCCAGGCTTCCCGGTTCGTCCGGCTTGCCAAGGAGCGCGGCCTTCTCATCACGGGCGGGTCCGATTATCACGGTGCCATGCTGGACAAGCCCTTCCGCCTGGGAGATCTCCGGGTTCCTTACGAATGCTATGAGCGACTCCTGGAAGCCCGCCTGCGCCTCAAGGCCGGGTCCTAGGCTCCCACCAGGGCCCGATAGGCCTTCTCGATCCGATCCCAGTTCTCCTCCCGGTCCATGGCCCAGTAGCGTCCCATGATCGTGACCACCTCGCCGAGCCCGAGCTCCCGGGCCCTGTCCTCGACCTTCCCCACATAGATGGCCCCGCTCTCCGGCCTCTCCCCCCTTCTTCCCAAGAGCCCGTGGATATACACCTCCCGGACCCCTTCCCGTCTGGCCATCTCCATGAGGGCCAAAAGGTAGTCCAAGGGCCCGTGGGAACTGTAAAAGGAGACGATGCCCAGAAGGTGGAGGGCGCAACCCGCGTTCTTTGCCGGCTCCATGGCCCAGCGGAAGACGGGATTTTCGAAAAAAGAGCCCGTGCGGATCGCCTCGTCGATCCGGACCCGGTCCGATGGGACCACCCTGCCCGCGCCGATGTGAAGATGTCCGCACTCGGAGTTGCCCACACTGCCCGCCGGCATGCCCACGGCCAGGCCGGAAGCCTCCAGGCAGGTCCACGGACAGGACCTGAGCAAGCGATCCATGAACGGGGTCGGGGTCTGGGCGATGAGATTTCCCTCGGTCCGATCCTGGTGCCCCCAGCCGTCCAAAAGGAGCAACAGAATCCTCGGCCGGCCCTCTGCCCCGTCCCGGCCTCGTCGGGCCGCTCCGCCCGAAAGCGGTTCAGGATCTTGTTCGATCAGGCTCCGGCCCGTCATTTCCTGCGGCGCAGGAAGCCCGAGCAGGTCGAGAACCGTCGGCGCCACGTCCACGAGGCTCCCGCCGCTCCTGAGCCGCAACGGTTCCCATCCTTCTGGCAGGACCAGGATGAAGGGCACCGGGCTGTCGCTGTGGCCTGTATCCACGGCCCCGTCCGGGTAGAAGCGCTTTTCGACCGTGCCGTGGTCGGCCGTAACCATCGTGATCCAGCCGAGCCTGCGCGCCTCCTCGATGACCCGGCCGGCCTGGTAATCCACGGTCTGGATCGCCCGCCGAACCGGCTCGTCCCGTTCGGTGTGTCCCACCACGTCCACGTTTGCGAAATTGCCCAGGACGAAATCGTGCCGTCCCCTTCTCAACCCATCCAGAAGGGCATCGGCAACGGCAGCGGCGTTCATCTCGGGCAGCTCGTCGAAGTTGCGGACCGATTTGTCCGAAGGCACGACGACGCGCTCCTCGAGAGGAAACGGCTCGGTCCTCTTGCCGTTGAGGAAGAAGGAGACGTGAATCGCCTTCTCCGACTCCACCACGCGCAGCTGGCGGACACCGTGGCTGCTCAGAACCTCGCCCAGGGTGTTCTCCACGCGGCCAATGGGCGGGAACGCGACCCGCACCGGCAGCCCCTTCTCGTACTCGATCATCGTCGCCATCCGGCCTGGAAGAGCGTCGGGCCGGCCGAAGTGCGGAAAAGCCGGGTCTGCCAGGGCCCGAGTGAGCTCGAACTCCCGCTCGCCCCGGATGTTGTAGAAAATCACGCTGTCGCCCCGGCGAATCCTACCCCTGGGCGCTCCGGTCGGACCCACGGCCACCATGGGCTCCATAAGTTCGTCCTCTTCCCCCCTGGCATAAGCCTGCCGAACCGCGTCGGAAAAGGGGGTTCCGGGTTGGACTTCGCGAAACGCTCTTCGGTCTCCCATGGGTGGATACTCCTTTCCGGGGCTCCGGGCTCAACCGGGATCTTTTCGGCACATCAAGAAGCAAAGGGGGTCAGGCGATGCGGCAGTGGAGCGCTTCCGTTCACCCCGCGCCCTGCATCTTTTCCGCGTCGTTGCCAAGCCGCCCGAGTCCCTCCCTGGCAGCCCGGTTCGAGGGATCGGACTCGAGGGCCTTGCGATAGGCCTTGCGCGCCTCGTCGGGCGAGCCGAGCTTTTCCCAGCAGAGCCCTTTGCGGGCGTAGACCTCTCCGAGCCAGTAGCGATGACCCCTGAAGTGAATCTCGGCCTTGTCGAGAAAGACCAGAGCCTGGCGGGGATCGCCCTGGCGGACCCGCACATCGGCCAGGTAGAGGTAACTGAAAGGGTTTGCCGGATCCAGACCCAGGGCTCTTTCCAGAAGATCCTCTGCCGCGGCCATGTCCCCCTTCTGCAGGGCCGCACGACCCTCGGCGGCGGATCGAAAGGACGCGACTCGCTGCGGCGGCGCTTCGGGCGGCGGACGGCTCACGTCAAAGGTGCCGCGGTCCGCCAGGGCGAGCCGCTCCGCTTCGTCTCGGCCAGCCAATTGCTTGGAGGGGCCGGCTCCGCAGCCGGCCAAGCCGAGAAGGACCGTTCCCGCTGCCAGCAGCATGAGGGAAAACAGAGCCGGAATCGCGCCGCGCCGTGTTATGGCCATGGATCAGATCACGCTGGGGGAAGGGGGAACCCCGTTTGAGCCCCCCTTCGGCCTGCTCAGGAAGAAGCGGGCTCCAGGGCGGCCGCGATGGCCTCGGAGATATTGTCCACGAGGATAAATTCCATTTCCCCTCGAACCGAAGGCGGCAGGTCCTCGAGGTCCTTTGCGTTGAGTTTGGGCAGAATCACCTTCCGGATCCCGGCCCTGCGGGCGGCAAGCACTTTTTCCTTGATCCCGCCTACCGGGAGCACCTTGCCCCGCAGGGTGATCTCGCCGGTCATGGCCACATCCGAGCGGACCTTTCGATCGGTCAGAAGGCTCGCCAGAGCCACGACCATGGTGACCCCTGCGGAAGGGCCGTCTTTGCGGATCGCCCCCGCCGGAACGTGCAGATGCACGTCCGTGCCCTCGAAGAACTTTTTGGGAATTCCCAAATCCGAGGCTTTGGAGCGCACATAGCTCATGGCGGCCTGGGCGCTCTCCTTCATCACGTCGCCGAGCTGTCCGGTCAGGATGAGATCCTTCTTGCCCTCCATCCGGGTGGCCTCGACAAAGAGAATGTCTCCTCCGGTGGGCGTCCAGGCCAGACCGGTGGCAATACCGGGAGCCGTGATCCGCTCGGCGACCTCCGAGAAGAACCGCTGAGGGCCGAGATATTCCTTTAGGTCCTCCGGCCCCACCCGGGTCGGTTCGGTCCTGCCCTCGGCGACCCTTCTCGCAACGCCCCTGCAAACCGAGGCGATCTCCCGCTCCAGGTTCCGCACGCCCGCCTCGCGGGTGTAGTCCCGGATGATCCGCAGCAGGCCTTCGTCCGTCACGTCCAACAGCTCTGCCGAAAGGCCGTTCTCCTTGAGCTGCTTGGGCAGGAGATAGTTCCGGGCGATGAGCATCTTCTCTTCGTCCGTGTACCCGGGCAGTTCCAACACCTCCATTCGGTCCCGCAGAGCGGGTGGAATGGTGTCAAGCACGTTGGCCGTCGTGATGAAAAACACACGGGAAAGATCGAGCGGCACCTCCAAGTAATGATCGGAGAAGCTGAAGTTCTGTTCCGGGTCCAGGACCTCCAGCAAAGCCGAAGACGGGTCTCCGCGGAAGTCGGAGCCCACCTTGTCGATCTCGTCCAGCATGAAGACCGGGTTGTTCGTGCCGACCTTGCGCAGGCCCTGGACGATACGGCCGGGCAGGGCGCCGACGTAGGTTCTGCGGTGGCCCCGGATTTCGGCTTCGTCTCGCACGCCGCCCAGGGAGATCCGATGAAACTTCCGGCCCATGGCCCTGGCGATCGATCTGCCCAAAGACGTCTTGCCCACACCCGGCGGGCCGACGAAGCAGAGGATCGGCCCTTTCATGTCCTCCTTGAGCTTGCGCACCGCCAGGTACTCCAGGATCCGCTTCTTGACCTTTTCCAGGTCGTAATGATCCGCGTCCAGAACAGCCGCGGCTTCCTGGATATCGAGCCGGTCCTCGGTGGCCTTGGACCAGGGCATCTCGATCAGCCAGTCCAGATACGTCCGGGAGACCGAATATTCGGGGGCGGCCGGGTTCATCATGCTCAACCGGTCCACCTCTTTCTGAGCGACCTTTTCCACCTCGGGCGGCATCTTGGCTTCGGCGATCTTGGAACGAAGCGTCTCGATCTCAACGCTTTTTTCGTCCTTCTGGCCGAGTTCCTCCTGGATCTTCTTGAGCTGCTTCTGAAGGATGTACTTCCTCTGTTCCTCGCTGGTCTCGCTTTCGATCTCTTCCTGAATCTTCTTGTTGATCTCGCCCCTCTGGATTTCGCGGTTGACGAAAACCATCACCTTGCGGATCCGCTCCCGCAGGTTGAGTTCCTCCAGGAGGCTTTGATGTTCCTCGAGGTTCAGAGGCAGGTTTGCGCCCACCAAGTCCGCAAGCCTCCCGGGCTCCTGGATACTCATGGCGGTCATGAGCAGCTGGGGCGGGAAGTTCGGAATCAGCTCCGCCAGACGCTGGAACATCTGCTTGAGGCTGTTCTGGAAAGCCTCCATCTCCGGATCCTGGGAGGCCTCATCCTCAAGCCGGGTGACCCGAGCGACGATGTAGGGCTCAGTCCTGAGAAAGGTCTCAATCCGGATCCGCGCCACTCCCTGAACGAGGAAGCTCATGCCGCCCGTGGGCAGTTTCATCATCTTGAGCACCTTGGCGGCCGTACCGACACGGTAAAGACTGTCCGGCGTAGGCTCCTCCTCCGGTTTCTGGCGGCTGGCCGCCACGCCGATGAGCCGGTCGGCGACCACGGCTTCGTCCACGAGCTTGACGTAGTTTTCCTGTGCCACCATGAGGGGCACAACGATCCGGGGATAGAGAACCACGCCGGACAAGGGCAGGATGGAGAGTTCGTCCGGCACCTGGATCTCGTCTTTTTCCTCCCGCGGGCCCGGCGCCCGGAACAGGTCGCCCTGCAGATCCATGTTCCCCCCCTCTTTCTTTCAGCCTTCCTCGTACACCACGACGATCCGCTTCAACTCGTCCGACCTCTTCTTGGGAAGAGTGATTTCAAGGAACCCGTTCCGGAACTCGGCCTGGATCTCCTCGACCTTCAAGTCCTTGGGGATCCGGAAGAATTTTTCAAAAGGGCCGTAAGCGATTTCCATCCGGTGGAAGCACCTGGCTTCGGGCAGGGCCTTGCGGTTGCGCGTTCCGGAGATCTGGAGAATGTCCTCATGGCACACCACCCGGACATCCTCTTTCTCCACGCCGGCCAGCTCCATGAGAATCACCACGTGATTCTCGGTCTCCACGATGTCGGTGTTTGGGGTCCACGTGCTCCTGCCGACAAAGCGCTGCTCGCCGAAAGGATCGTAGCAGCATTCCCTGCTCTGCCCGCTCCAGAGTTGCATTTGAATGATTCTCGGGACCAGTTCCATGGCCTGTCCTCCAAAAGTGCATTGCTCTTTTATACCCCACCCGGACCCGGCGAGTCCAGCGCAACGGCCGCAGAGCCGGAGGCTTCCTCAAAGGGGCGCCTTCACCGGAACAGGTCCAACAACCTGTGGAAAATTCCCTTTCCCCTGCCGGGGCGGGCCCCGACAGGCTCGGCAGGTTCGGAGCCTGGGTGAAGGGGGCAGACCTGGACAGGCGCTGTGCCTTCCAGGTACGCCTCATCGATCGTGTCCGGGCAGTTCTCCGTGGCAAGCAGTCCGTTCAGGCGGTCTACCTTCCGGAACTCCACTCCCGGCGGAACGGCGAAGTCCTCCCCTTCCGCGCCCGCCAGCGCGGCCTTCATGAACTCTGTCCAGATCGGCAGCGCCGCTTCGGCCCCGGAAAGACCCAGGCTGCGCGGTTTGTCGAAGCCCACCCAGACCACGCTCGCGAGCCGAGGCGTATATCCGGCGAACCACGCGTCGTTGAAGTCGTTCGTGGTGCCGGTCTTTCCGGCCGCAGGGAACGAGAGTTCGTCCGCAGCGGACCGGGCCGTGCCGCGCTGGATGACGCCCTTGAGCAGGTTCGTGAGGAGGAAACAGGCCTGGGGGGAAGCGACCCGCCGAATCTCGATCGGGTTCCGTTCGATCGTCTTGCCGTCCTTGTCCAGGATCTTGCGGACAGCCATGGGCGTGGACCGCACCCCATGGTTGGCCAAGGCGGCGTAGACCGAAACCATCTCGAGAGGCGAGGCCTCGAACACCCCCAGAGCGATTGACGGCACCGAAGCCCGAGGCATCTGGAGCCCCAGCAGAGCCGCTTTCTCGAGGACGTTTTCGAGCCCGATCTGCTGGCTCAGCCACACGGTGGCGCAGTTCATGGACTGCTCCAGAGCAGCCCGGAGGGTTACGCTCCCATGGTATTGCTCGTTGAAGTTCCTGGGGCTCCACTTCTTTCCGTCGTAGCGGACTTCGAGAGGCTCGTCCGGAAGGATGCTCGAAGGCGTGAACCGAGGCATCTGACCTCGTGCGCCCTCGAGGGCCGCCAGGTAGACCACCGGCTTGAAAAGGCTCCCGGTCTGGCGGCGGGCGAGCACGGCCCGGTTGAACGCGCTCTTGCCGTAATCCCTTCCGCCCACGAGGGCCCGAATCGCGCCCGTGTGAGGCTCAAGGGCCACCAGAGCGCCTTGCAGCGCGTCCTCGGGCCGCCCGGAGCCGCTCCGAAGCTTCGCCGGATACCGGTCCTCCAGCCTTTTCAGTCCCTGCTGCAAACACCGGGTGGCGGCTCTTTGAAGTTCCACGTCCAGGGTCGTGAAAATCCTCAAGCCCTCGGATGTCAGCATATCGACCGAGTAGTCCTTCTCGAGTTCCTGGACCAGATAGGACACGAAGTACGGAGCCTCGTTGCTCTGGGGATAGTACGAACGAACCTCGACCGGTTTCGCCACGACCTGCCGGTACTGCTCTTCCGTGATCATGCCGAGCTCGCGCATCCGCTCGAGGACCCTGTCTCTGCGCACGCGGGTTCTTTCTTCCCGCCGGTGAGGCGAGTAAACGCCCGGAGCCCGTATGAGCGCAGCCAGCAGGGCGGCTTCCTCCAGGCCGCAGGCGCTCACGGGCTTGCCGAAGTAGAACTGGGCCGCCTCGCCCACGCCGTAAATGCCCTGAGTGCCTCGCTGGCCGAAGTAGACCTCGTTCAAGTACGCTTCGAGGATCTCGTCCTTGGAATACCGTGCCTCCAGAAGCACGGCCATGGCGGCTTCACGCACTTTCCTGGACCAGGTCCTCTCGTTCGTCAGGAAAAGGTTCTTGACGAGCTGCTGCGTGAGGGTGCTGCCCCCTTCGACCACCCTTCCGGCCCTGAAATTGGCCCAAGCGGCCCGAAAGACCGCGATCGGATCCAAGCCGAAATGCCGATAGAACCTTTGGTCCTCTATCGCGATCACGGCTTGCCGGAGCGTCTCGGGGACCTCGTCGATCTTGACGATTCGCCGCTCCTCCCAGACCTGCTCGAAAAGACCGGTGACAAGTTCGGGTTCAAGGTCGACCGAGTCAAGTTCGCCCGCCGGACTGGAAAGCCGCTCGATCCGGCGGACCCGGCCGTCCGCCACCTCCAGCCTGACCGGAAACCCCTCGAACGGCCCTTGCGGATAAAGGAAGTCGTGCAGGTAGATCTCCAGGACATTCTTGCCGGCGCGATACTCGCCTTGTCGAAGGGCCTTGCCCGCGGCCGGCTGGTACCCAAGCCTGGCGAGCCTTTCCATCAGGTGGGCCCCCTCGAGGGAAAGGCCTGGATAAAGAGGAAACACGTCGGAGTAGATTTTCGACGGCAGCCGCCACTTCCGGCCTTCGAGACGCTCGACGATCTGCCGATCCAGCCGAAAGGCGGCCACCGCAGCCCACGCGCATCCTGCGGCGAGCAGCGCAAGCAGGCCCCAACGGAACAATCGGGACGCCCCCGAAAAGGATCGCTTCGCCGCGCCTCCGGCCCTACCGTCTCCCTTGTTGCGGCCGGAGGAAGATGATTCGGAGGACTTCCGGGCAGAACGGGTCCGGCGGCCGGTGTTCCTGCGCCTGAAAAGACGCGAAGTCCAACGGGATCGTGTTCGGGGATGGATCTTCCGACGTCCGCCGCTTTTCAACGGGACCGGGCCTTGTCGTTCTGTCCGTCTCCGGCCTTGAGCAGCTTGAGCTTGTCCTGGGCCAGCTTCACTTGGGGCGACTGCGGGTAATCCCGGATGAGCTTTTCCAGAGCGGCCTGGGCTCCCTTCTTCTCCCCGAGCTGCGCCAGGGAAAAGCCGATCTTCAGGAGGGCGTCTGGAGCCTTCGGACCTTTCGGGCTCTTTTCGAGGAGTTTTTGGTAGACGACGATGGCTCTTTCGTAATCGCCGGTCTGATAGTAGGTTTCCCCGATCCAGAATCTCGCGTTGTCCGTGAGATTCGACTTGGGGTACCGCTCCAGGAACTGCTCGAAAGCGGCCCGGGCCGCCTCGTACTTCTTTGCTCGATACAGGTTGTAGGCGAGGTTGTAAGATTCTTCAGCCGTGAGAGGCTTGGGTGGGGGCGGAGGCTCGGGCGGGGCGAGGGCAGCGAGGCCGCTTTGCTCGGGCGGAACCAGGGGCTGAGATTCCATTTGTGCGCTCTGGGGAGCCCCGGTTGCGCTTTCCGGCGAGAGGGCGGCACCCTCGGGCACGGCTCCCTCGGACCCTTGAGGCGGAGGCGGGGACGGAGCAGCTTCGGGAGCAGGCTGCACCGCGGGAACCCCTGCAGGGGGAACCGCCTGGAACGGCGCGGGTTGAGCGGCTGGCGGCGGCCCCTGGGGCGCAGGGGCGACAGGCATTGCCGGCACGACAGGCGCGGCACCCCTTTTGGAGGCCTCCCCTTTCTTTTTCATCCCAAAAAACTCTTCGATCCTGGCCACCCGGGATTCCATGTCCTGCAGGCGGGTCAGGACCTGGTTCATCTGCATGGCCAGAGACTGCTCCATGGCCTGTCGATCTTTTATTTCAGAATTTCTCTGGTAGGAAAAAGAGGACACCTCGCCCCGAAGCTGTTGCATCTCGGAACGCAAATCGAGAAGATCGGCCTTGATGTCGGCCTGATCCGTCCGGATGCTTCCGCGCGAAGCCATCAACTCTTCGCGGGCTTTCGCGAGCCCTGTCTCGAGCTGCGCGACCTTGAGCTCCAGGGTACTGACTTTCTCCTGCTCGGCCAGAAACTGGCCCTTGGTCACGCATCCGACCATCAGGAAGGAAACGAGGACGAAAGCAGCACTCACGCTGCGAGGCGCCATGGCAGGCCTCTGGCGGAAAGGCGGGAAAGAAGAACGACCCGCAGCCGCAGGGGGCCCTCCGGGGCCCCCTGTTTGCCGGGTCCTAACCGCGGGCGTGCGGTTCTACATACCCTGGATCACGGTATGGGCCCTGCGGTTCTTCGCCCAGGCCTCTTCGTTGTGTCCGGGATCAACCGGCCGCTCTTCGCCGTAGCTGATCGTGCTGATCGAATCCGCGGACATGCCGAGGCTCACATAGTACGCTTTCGCCGCGTCGGCCCTGCGCTGGCCCAGAGCAAGGTTGTACTCGACCGTTCCGCGCTCGTCGCAGTGACCTTCCACCAGGATCTGCACCTTCTCGCCGAGGCCGGAGAGCACCTGATAATTGGCCTTGAGAGCCTCGCGGGCATCGGGCCGGATGTTGTACTTGTCAAAATCAAAGTACGCATCCTTCAGGGCGCTCTGCGCTTCCTCGAGAGCCGAAGGGCCTTTCACGGCAGGCTCGGCAGCCTCTGGCATCGGGGCAGGCTTGGGCGCCTCGTAGGCCGGCTGGGTCACCTCTTGCTCAGGCACGGCCGCCTTCTTGGCGCAGGAGACAACCCCTGTGCACAAGAGTGCCACACAGACCAAACTCAGCAACGCCAGCATCCCTTTCCTTTCTGACATCTCCCTCCTCCTTCGCCCTTTCCAAGGGCTACCATGAGTGAACACCCACTTCCTGCCCCCTGGCAGGAAGCATTTCCCACGACTCGAGACCTGTCGAATTGAGTTAGTCTAGCACATGATTTTTGAAATCACAAGCATCCTGTAAACACGTTTTTTCCACCCTCGGCTTCTCTCATTCCGTGGGCCGAGGAGACCACGCCGGGTCTGAATCGTCCTGGCTCTCCCACGTGATCCGGCGTCTTCCAGAGCCGTCGATTCGAACGAGATAGATGTCCTGGTTGCCCGCCTGGTTGGAACTGAAAGCAAGAAGCCTTCCGTTCGGCGACCAGCTCGGGCTCATGGCATCTCCGGGACCGTATGTGACCTGCGTCCGATCCGTGCCGTCCGGCCGTATGCGAAAGATCTGAAACTCTCCATCCACCCGGCTGGAAAAAGCGATCCAGTCGCCCCGGGGAGACCAATCCGGATCTCCACTGTAGTTCCCCTCAAAAGTCAGTCTCCGAGCCTGACGGGTCTCGACATCCAAGATGTACAGGTCCGGATGCCCAGCCCGGTCAGAAACAAAGACCATCTGCTTGCCGTCCGGGGACCAGGAAGGAGAAACATCCAGGCCCCAGTCGTTCGTAAGCCTCTCCGAAGCCCCTCCGCCGCCCCAAGGCGTTCGGAACAGCTCGGAGTTTCCCTCGACGGAGGCAGAAAAAGCGATCCACTTCCCGTCCGGCGACCAGGCCGCTCCGGAGCACAGGCGGTAAAAGGTGCCGCAGATCCTCCGAAGCTCGGACCCTCCTGCGAGGTCCAGCACGTAAACCGAAGGGTGGGACTTGAAAAAAGAGGTGAAAGCCAGACGCCGCCCGTCCGGCGACCAGCAGGGGGACACGCAGATCGACTTCAGGCTGGTAATCCGCCTGGCCCCGTACCCGTCAAAGTCCATCACGTAAAGTTCCTTTGCACCGGTCGCCCTTGACACATAGGCGATGCGCGTGTCGAAGACGCCCGGAACGCCTGTAAGCTCTTTCTCGATCTCGTTGGCGAACCTGTGCGCCACGGCCCGAAAGGCCGAAATCGCCGCGCGGTATTTCTTCCAGGTCAACAGCTTGCTCGTCAGCACGTCCAGAAGCTGGGCTTCGAAGACCACCTGATCCCCCTCGCAACGGGTCCGATAGAGAACGAGAGATTCGGCACCGATCAGAGCCCAGGCCCGGAAATCCACGCCGTCCGGATGAAACTTCACGTCCTTCGACTCGAGAAGATACGACTCCGGAGGCAGAATCTGAAAGTAACCCGAAATGTCGAGGTCCTGGAGGAGCACCTTGGCGATCTTGCCCGAAAGAGCCGGATCTCGGCAGGAGCCTCCCTCGGTTTCGGGATCCACTTCGGCCACCGCCATGGGCAGACTGCGAAACCCCGGTGAACCGATATCGATGTACGTCTTCCCTTCCAGAGGAGCCGGCAGAGAAGTCGCAGCCAGAAACGCCAGAACGACCCACAGGCACGCGCGCTTTTTCATTTCCACCCTGCTCTCACCGCGGCGATTGCGCAACCGGCGAAGAATGAAACCGCAAACCCAGCTCGAAGTTCTCCTTGGTCAGGCCCACCGGAGGCGGCGGGAAGGGATCGGACTTGAAAATCGCCCTCATGACCGACTGGTCGAAGTAGGGGTTTCCGGAAGATTGTTCGATGTAACTCGTCTGGACCCTGCCGTCCGGAAGGAGCACCAGGGATACGACTGTCATGAGAGATTCCCGCCTGGGGTCGAAGTTCTGGGGAGGGATCCAGTTCTGGCGGACCCTCCGCTCCACCTCGTCGTAGTAGGCGTTGAAGGCCAGCTCGGCCTGTCTGTCCTCCCATCCCGAACCTCTGGAAGATCTTGCCCCGGCGCCCACCGCTCCGCCACGGGAGGCGACCTTCTTCTGGATCTTGGAAAGAATCTCGTCCAAGGTTTCTTCCGGAGCCGTCTGCTTTTCGGCCGAAGCGTTCTGGTCCGGGCTTTTCTCCTTTGCCGCCGTCTTGACAGGCTCCGGAGGCGGAGCTTTCTGCTTCTCCTTGTCCAGAGCCGGAGCGGTCTTGGTCGGCTCCTCTTTGGCCTTCTTTTCCGGAACCTGGACCTCGGGTTTCTTCGGTTCGGGCTTCGGCTCGGGCTTCTCTACCGGAGGCGAAGGCTGCGCACTTTCGGCTTTTTCCTGGGCCCCCTTCTGTTTGCCCTCGATCTCCTCCATCCCCACGAGGCGCACCGAATACTGGGGCCGGTAGATCGTCTTGGGCCCGCCCCAGCCGGACAGGGAAGCGGCTCCCCAGAAGATCAACAAGTGCAGGAGCGCGGACACCCCTATGCACTTGCGCAGATCCCACTTCATGAATAGCCCCATTCCCTTCCGTCGCTCCGGCGGCCAAGCGACGCCTCCTCCGTTGGTCAAGGGCAAGGATCCGGGCGCTCACGAGGCTGCTACTCGGGCGACTCTGTGATCAGGCCCATTCGGTCGATTCCGGACTCCCGAACCACGGACATCACTTTCACGACGAACCCGTAAGGGACGCTCTGGTCCGCGTTGAGAAAGATTTCTTTTTCCTTTTTCCCTTGATAGATCGCCTTGAGTTTCGGGCCCAGATCCTTCAGGGCGACCTTGTAACGGTCGACGAAAATCGTGCGGTCTTTCTGGATGCTTAAGACCACCTGTTCCTGAGGGATCTCCAGGGCCTGACGGCTCGGCTCCGGAAGATCGACCTGCACACCGTACTGGAGCAAAGGGGCGGTCACCATGAAGATCACCAGCAAGACCAGCATGACGTCCACAAAAGGCGTCACGTTGATCTCGCTCAGCGGCCTGCCCCTGTCCGCAGCGGTCTGCATTGCCATTTCCTTTGTGACCCTCCCCGCGGCCCCCGAGCAAGGACCCGTCCCAGAACCGGTCAGGCTCCCTTGCGCAAGTGCCGTTCGATGATATTGACCAGGTCGGCGGAGAAATTCTCCATGTCGGCCGTCAGAACCCGGATCCTGGACAAAAAGAAGTTGTAAGCGACCACAGCCGGAATGGCCGCGAACAGACCGACAGCGGTGGCGATCAGAGCTTCCGCGATGCCAGGGGCAACGGTAGCCAGGTTGGCCGAGCCCGTCATGCCGATGTTTCGGAACGCCGTCATGATTCCCCAAACGGTTCCGAAAAGCCCGATGAACGGAGCCGTGGAACCCGTGGAGGCGAGAAACGTCAGATATCGCTCGAGTTCCGTCACGGCCCGGGTCTGGGCCATCCGCATGGCCCGGCTGACGTTCTCGATGCCACCGGGCTTTGTGGCGACGACCGCGTCGCCTCCTGAGGAGCGGGGCGATCCGCCTCCGGAGGGGGACAAGAGCCTGGAAAGTTCCTTGTAGCCCTCTTCAAAGACCTCAAGCAAAGGGCTTCTCGGCACACTCCGGCATGCATGGTAAAGCTCAGAGAGGCTGGAAGCTCTTGTGAAAAGCGTGAGAAATTGCTGGGAAGCCTTGTCGGCCCTTCGCAGAACCAGGGACTTGTACAAGATGATGCCCCAGCAGGTCACCGAAAGAACGAGCAAAAGCAGCAAAACGAGCTTGACCGTGGGCCCGGCTTGGACCAGGGTCTCCAAGAGCAGGCTGCTGCTGCGAAACGCCGGTGCGGATCCTTCCTGGACCGTTTGCGCCTGGGCAGCCAATGCCGGAATCGCGGGTCCTGCGACGATCGCAAGCGTGGACATGTCTGAAGGCCTCCCTGTCGGGCCCCTCCCGAAGAAGAGCCAAACCATTTGACAAACGGGCAGTTTGTTTGTTCCCGCTAAAGTTACCGTTTCCTCTGCGGGTTCCTCGGAGTTCATGGGAGTGGATAAAGCGGCTTGGGAGCTTCGTTCCCTCGTGCAAGGGTCCGTCTCCCGTGCGCGAAGCGGCACCCTGGACTTGCGGGACGATTTCGGCTATCTTTCTTGGTTTATTTGGCCCCCGGAATGGGCTATAATCCAAGGTGCCCCGGCGATCTTGACCGCAACTGGGCGCTGATTCTTCGCTTTTTCCCAAACAAACGGCAGAAATACGCCATGTTCGACCAACTGTCTGAAAAACTTGCCCTCATCTTCAAGAAAGTCAAGGGGCACGGAAAACTCAGCGAGCGAAACATCCAGGAAGCTCTGCGGGAAGTAAGGATAGCGCTTCTGGAAGCGGATGTAAACTACAAAGTGGTAAAAGAATTTACAGAAGCCGTCAAAGCCAGGAGCCTGGGCGCAGAAGTCCTGCAGAGCCTGACGCCGGGCCAGCAGTTCATCAAGATCGTGCACCAGGAGCTCATACGGACCATGGGGTCTGAAAGCGCCGATCTCAGGCTGGGCGGCAGGAAGCCTGCCTCCATCGTGCTGGTCGGCCTCCACGGGTGCGGCAAGACGACCACCGCGGCCAAGCTGGCCGTTTGGCTCCGCGGCAAGAACCGCCTGCCCTATCTCGTGCCCGCGGACGTGTACAGGCCAGCCGCCATCGAACAGCTCGTCAGCCTGGGCCGGCAGATCGGCGTGCCTGTCCATCCTTCCCGCCAGGACCAGGACCCCGTGGAGATCTGTCTTGAGGCCCGCAAGGACTGCCTGGCCCAGGGCCGGGACACCCTGATCGTGGATACCGCAGGCCGGCTTCACATCGACGACGACCTGATGAACGAGCTCCAGAGAATCCGCAAGGCCCTGGAGCCCGACGAAGTCCTTCTCGTGGCCGACGCCATGACCGGGCAGGAGGCGGTGAACATCGCCTCCCGCTTCAACGAGCTTCTCGACCTGGACGGCGTGATCCTGACCAAAACGGACGGTGATGCCCGGGGAGGCGCGGCCCTGTCCATCAAGGCGGTCACGGGCAAGCCCATCAAGTTCGCGGGCACCGGCGAGAAGCCAGACGCCCTGGAGCGATTCCACCCGGACCGGATGGCCTCCAGGATCCTCGGCATGGGAGACGTCCTTTCCCTCATCGAGAAAGCCGAGGCGGCCTTCGACGAAAAGAAAGCCCTCGAACTCGAGGAAAAGCTCCGCAAGGACGCGTTCACCTTGGAGGATTTCCGCGAGCAGATGCGACAGATCCGAAAGATGGGATCCTTGGATCAGATTCTCTCCATGATTCCGGGCTTCCAGAAGATCAAGAACATTCCCGGCATGCAGCCCAACGAGAAGGAACTGGTCAAAATCGAGGCGATCATTGATTCCATGACGCCTCTGGAGCGGCGGGACCACACGATCCTCAACGGCAGCCGCAGGAAGCGAATCGCAAAGGGAAGCGGAACTTCGGTTCAGGACGTCAATCGGCTGATCAAACAATATGTGCAGGCCCGCACCATGATGAAGCGGATTCAGAAAATGGGACCGCGCGGCCTGGGCAGACTCTTCGGCTGACCGCTCGCAGCGGAGCCCACAAGGAGGAACATCCACATGGCTGTCAAGATCCGGTTGCAGAGGCGCGGGGCCCACAAGAAGCCCTTCTATCACATCGTGGTGGCTGACAGCCGCGCCCCGCGAGACGGAAAGTTCATCGAAAAGATCGGGACCTACAACCCCCTGAAAACGCCGGCCGAGATCCGCTTGGAACGGGACCGGTACGAACAATGGATTCGCAAGGGCGCCCAGCCCACGAGCTCGGTGGCCAAGCTCGTGCGCCACGCCTCTGCCGCCGCGTCAGACGCGCCGGCGGAGTAAGGAGCCCGCTTGTTTCGGCCTGCTCTGGAGCCGGGCGGCGACATCGGAGCAGCTGAACAGGAGATCGACTGCGACTGCGGGTGGAAGCCCCGTCGACTGCGGACCGTTGGAGTGGCAGTTCAAAATCCAGTTCCACGGGAAGAGGAGTGAACGCCCATGGCAACACCAGGATCGCAGGACAATATCAAAGACCTTATCGAGTATATCGCCAGGGCGCTGGTCGATCATCCGGATCAGGTGAAGGTAAGCGAAGTCGAGGGGGAAAAGACGTCCGTCATCGAACTCTCCGTGGCCAAGGAGGACCTCGGGAAGGTCATCGGCAAGCAGGGCCGGACGGCCCGGGCCATCCGAACGATCCTGAGCGCCGCATCCACGAAGCTCCGGAAACGATCCGTCCTGGAGATCATCGAGTGACGCCCGGCCGGCCGAGGCGCAACCCGGCCGGTCCGTTCGCGATGAACGAGCCCTCGAGCGACAAGAAGCCATCCGGAGGGGACAGCAAGATCCTCATTGGGAGAGTGCTCAAGCCCAAGGGGACCCGGGGCAGTGTGAAGGTGTTGAGCTACGCGCAGTCCCCGGAGACCTACGAGCGGGCGGGGGTTGTTTACATCCGCTCCGAAGGCTCCTGGCAGCCTCTCGCGACGGAAAAAGTCGAAAAAAGCCGACCCGGCCGGACCCAAACGGTCGTGCTCGCGTTCCGGGGCCGGAATCGGATCGAGGACGTCCTGGATCTTGTCGGAGCGGATCTGTACGTGGACAGGGCCGATCTGCCGCCCCTCGAGGAGGACGAGTATTACTGGCACGACCTGATCGGAATGCACGTTCGGACCGAGGAAGGAGAGAATCTCGGCAGGATCCGAGGGATCTTCAACACGGGCAGCAACGACGTGTACGTCGTGCGCAAAGGCGGCCGGGAAATCCTCCTGCCCGCCTTGCGGGAGGTGATCCGCGAGGTCGATGTCCCAGGCCGCAGGATGACCGTACGCCTGTTGGAAGAGATTTAGGGAGCCCATGATTTACGACATCCTGACCCTGTTCCCCGAGATGTTCGACTCGTTCCTCGAGGCGAGCATCCTGGGGAAGGCCATCGCCCAGGGGACCCTCCAGGTCCGGCGCCACAACATCCGAGACTTCGCCACGGGCCGGCATCGGGTCACGGACGACGCGCCGTACGGCGGCGGATGCGGAATGGTCATGAAGCCCGAGCCCCTGGTCAGGGCCATCGAGTCGGTTCGGGCCCTGGAGGGGCCCCCGGGGTACGTGGTCCTGCTCACGCCGCAGGGGCGGAGGTTCTGCCAGAAGATCGCTGCCGATCTGGCAAGAAAGGAAAGGCTCATCCTGGTCTGCGGCCGGTATGAAGGCGTGGACGAGCGGGTCAGGGAGCTGGCCGTGGACGAAGAGATTTCGATCGGAGATTACGTTCTCTCCGGAGGCGAGGCAGCGGCTCTTGTGGTGCTGGACGCCACGGCGCGGCTGGTCCCGGGCGTGCTCGGCGACGAGCAATCCGTCCGGGAGGAATCCTTTTCCGGGGGACTTCTCGAATACCCTCAGTACACGAGACCCCGTCAGTTCATGGGGTTGGGCGTTCCGGGGGTCCTTCTGTCCGGCGACCATCGCAAGATCGCCCTGTGGCGGCGCCGCAAGTCCCTTGAGAGGACCCTGCTTCGGCGGCCCGATCTCCTCTCCGAAGCGTCCCTGACAGAGGAGGACTGGAAATGCCTCCGAGAAATCGCCGAGCGCTTCGAGAAGGAGCAGGGTTTCCCGGGGCCGCAGGAACGGCTGGCACAACCGCGGCCCGGCAGGGCCGGCGGGGGCGGGCCGACGGCGCCCTGTTCGTGACTCGAGAAGACGAAACCGATGGAAGACAGGTCCGAACTCCATGAGGCCCGAAGCGTCCGCAGGGCTGCTGTACGTGGCATTGATCCATTTTCCGGTTTACGACAAGAACCGGAAGGTCGTGAGAACTTCTCTGACGCCCATCGATCTGCACGACATCGCCCGGGCCTGCCGGACCTACGGCGTGCGGGCTTTCTACGTGGTCACCCCCCTGGCCAGCCAGCGGGAACTGGCCCAGACGATCTGCGACCACTGGACCGAGGGGTACGGCGCCCGATACAACCCCAACCGCAAGGAGGCGCTCGCCCTGGTGCGGATCACGGCAGACCTCGAGGAGACGTTCCGGTCCATCCAGTTCGACTCCGGGTTCCTTCCGGTCACCGTGGCCACCGGAGCCCGCATCACGGACTGGGATCTGGACTGCCCGGGCCTGCGTCGGCTTCTCCGCCAGCCAGAGGGGAAGCCCGTTCTGATGCTTTTCGGCACCGGCTGGGGACTTCTAGCCGAAACCATCCAGAGCGCGGATTACAGGCTGGCTCCCATTCAGGGAACCGGCCGTTACAATCACCTGTCGGTTCGTTCGGCCGTGTCGATTTTCCTGGATCGCATCCAGGGAACCCGGCCCCAGGATCCTCCGGACCCGCCGGATAAGCCTCTGTCCCGCAGATCCGGTCCGTTCACACCCGAAAGCATTCGATAAGGAGAACCCACCCATGAACGTCATCGAACAACTTGAGAAAGAGCACATCCGCGGGGATCTTCCCGAGATCCGGCCCGGAGACACGGTCCGGGCCTACGTGCGGTTCCGAGAAGGCAACAAGGAGCGAGTGCAGCCCTTTGAGGGAGTCGTCATCCGCATCAACCGCAACCTCGCCCGCTCGACCGTCACGATTCGCAAAGTCTCTTACGGCGTGGGAGTCGAGAGAATCCTGCCTCTGCACTCGCCCAACCTTGTCAAGCTCGACGTGATCAAGCACGCCCGGGTCCGCCGGTCCCGCCTTTACTACCTGCGCGAGCGCCGCGGCAAGGCCGCCCGGATGAAAGCGGAACGGGCCACGGGCGCCCAGAACCAGAATCAGGGCTGAGCCAAGCCGGGCCCTGCGCCCGGCCTGGCCCTTGGGTGAAAAGGGTTACTCGTTGAAGCGTTCCGGAGGCCCTCGGCCGAGGTCGAGTACTGGAGGAGGGCGCGGGTCCCCCCCAAAAGCCGCTAAACCGGCGGCGGGCCGCTCCAGGAGGAACCCCGAGGCCCTCTGGGAGTTGGAAGACGACCTTTTCTGGGCCGAGCGGAATCTGGCAGAGCAAGGGTTTTCGCGGATCGCCGGAATCGACGAGGCAGGCCGCGGACCCCTGGCCGGCCCGGTGGTGGCCGCAGCCGTGGTCCTCGACCCGGATACGGCCGGCCGGTTCGAAGGCCTTACGGATTCCAAGCTCCTCACGCCGGCTCAAAGGGAATTCTGGTTCGAGCGCATCTCGGCCTTGGCGCTGGATTTCTCCGTCGCGATGGCAGGCCCTGAGGAAATCGATTCTCTCAACATCCTGGTTGCGACCCGCAGGGCCATGGAAAAAGCCGTCAAGGGCCTCAGCCGGGCTCCGGACCATCTTCTGATCGACGGGATCGTGGCCGTCGAAAGCCCCATCCGCCAGTGGTGTCTCAAGAAGGGCGACCGGCGAAGCCTCTCGATCGCGGCCGCATCGGTTCTGGCAAAGGTCACGCGGGACCGGTTCATGGAAGAGCAGGCCCGCCTCTATCCCCAGTACCATTTCGCCAAGAACAAAGGATACGGGACGCGGGAACACCTGGAAGCGCTGCGCGCGTTCGGCTGCTGTCCCCTTCACCGGAAGACGTTCCGGGGAGTGCGGGAGGTGCTGGGCCGATCCGAGGCCGCACCGGCAGAGGAGCCGTTTCTGCCCGGGGTCCATCCAGGCCGGCCTGCCGAATCTGCCCGCGTCAGGAGCGCGCCCGGCCCGGAGAGCCGAGGTTCTTGAGATGCCCAAGGAACCGCACGGACCGGACAAGGGCAGACGCTTCCGGGGGGAGCGCGCGGAATCCATGGCCGCGCGGTTTCTCGAAAGCAAGGGGTTTGCCATCCTCAGCCGGAACTACAGGACCCGGTTTGGCGAAATCGATATCGTCGCGGAGGAAAAAGGCCAGACCGTTTTTGTCGAAGTTAGAAGTGTCGGCCCACGGACCGGCCACAGCCCGGAGGAAACCATCGGGCCGGCCAAGCAGCGGCGCCTCTGCCGCGCGGCCCTGGCTTATCTGCAGCAAACCGGACTGGAGGCGAGACCGGCCCGATTCGACGTGATCGCGATCGAGGAAGCAGGACCCGGGGTCGGCCCGCGGCTTCGGCATCTTCAAAACGCCTTCGATCTCTGGGAGGACTGAGGTGGCCGACGCGCCTGAGCCCGGAACCCTGTACCTGGTCGCCACTCCCATCGGGAACCTCGAAGACGTGACCCTGCGGGCTCTGCGGGTGCTCAAAGAGGCGGACCTTGTCGCAGCCGAGGACACCCGCCGGACGCGAAAGCTCCTCACCCATTACGGCATCTCGAGCAAGCTCGTCAGCTGCCACGAGCACAACGAGGCCGAGCGGATTCCGGCCCTGCTCGAGGTCCTGCGCTCGGGCAAGAGCGTGGCGCTGGTCTCGGACGCGGGAAGCCCGGCGGTGAGCGACCCCGGAGCGCGTCTGGCCCGGGCCGCGGCAGAGGCAGGACTGCCCGTGACGGCCGTGCCAGGGCCTTCGGCCGTGACCGCGGCGCTGGCGCTGGCCGGATTCCCGGCCGACCGGTTCTCCTTCTACGGCTTCCTGCCCAGGAGCCGGTCCCAGCGACGGGCTCTGCTGGAGCGCGCCGCCGAGGAGACGCATACCGTCATCTTCTTCGAATCCCCCCGGCGGGCCGCCGCCACGGTGGAAGAGATGATCGAGGTGTTCGGCGACCGGGAAGCGGCTCTTTGCAGGGAACTTACGAAACGGTTCGAAGAGGTCCTGCGGGGGACCCTGACCGAGATCCTCGGACGAATCCGGCAGGCCGCGCCTCAAGGAGAGATTTCCCTGGTGGTGGCCGGGAAGCCTCGGGCCTGCCCGGCGAGGCGAGCCTCTCTCGGGAAGCCAGAGCCGCGCCCGGAGATCGGTCGGGAACTCGAACGGTTGAGGGCCGAGGGGCTGAGCCTCAAGGAGGCCGCGCGGGAGTTGGCTGCGGCGCACGGTCTTCCCAGGCGCGAGGTGTACCAGTTGGCGCTGGAGAACAAGGACGGGAAATCCCGTCAGGAGAGGCGCTGAACGTCTGGGCCCCCGGAGCGGCTGAGATCCTTCTCTTCTTCCGGCATTTGAGAAACGGCCCGTCCATGCCGATAAGATGAGGCAAGGAGGCGCGAAGACCCATGGGTTCGCTTCATCTCGTGACCGGCGGTGCGGGTTTCATCGGGTCCCACATCGTGGAAGCTCTTGTCCGTAAGGGCGAGCGCGTGCGGGTCCTCGACGATTTTTCGACGGGCAAACGGGAGAACATCGCTCCTTTCCTGGACCGGATCGACCTTGTGGAAGGAGATCTTGCCGACCTGGAGACGGTCCGCAAGGCCATGAGGGGAGTGGAGTTCGTTTTGCACCAGGGCGCGTTGCCCTCGGTGCCCAAGAGCGTTCAGGACCCGCTGGCCACGAACCGCGCGAACGTGACCGGCACCCTGAACGTGCTCGTGGCCGCCCGGGACGAGGGCGTGCGGCGGGTCGTGTACGCGGCCAGCTCGTCCGCCTACGGGGACAGCCCTTCCCTTCCCAAGGAGGAGAGCATGAAGCCCGAGCCCCTGTCGCCCTATGCGGTCCAGAAGTACACGGGCGAACTCTACTGCCGGAACTTTTTCACCCTTTACGGCCTCGAGACCGTCTCGATTCGGTACTTCAATGTCTTCGGGCCCAGGCAGGACCCGAACTCGCAATACGCGGCCGTGATCCCCCGGTTCGTCACCGCCCTGCGGGACGGCAGACCGCCGGTCATCTACGGCGACGGAGAGCAGTCCCGGGACTTCACTTACGTGGAGAACGTCGTCCAAGCGAATCTTCTGGCCCTCCGGGCCCCGGAGGCGGCGGGCGAGATGATGAACTTCGCCTGCGGCACCCGCTACACCCTCAACGAGCTGTGCCGCATGCTGCAGCAGATTCTCAAGACGAACATCGCGCCCATTCACGAGGCGCCGCGACCCGGCGACGTCCGCCACTCCCAGGCCGACATCCGGAAAAGCCAGCGTCTGCTCGGCTACACGGCCCACGTGTCCTTCGAGGAGGGACTCAGGCGGACCGTAGCATTCTTCTGCGGCCAGGACAAATGTTCTTGAAAGAAGCCCTGAAAAGCCTTATGCTTGAAAAGAGGGGGCGAACTGGTTTCGACGGGGATCGTTGGGGTTGCGGCTGCATGCCGAGGTGCCATCTCCCTCGTAAAACAGGTGGCAAACTCATAATCGCCAACGATTATGACTACGCCATGGCTGCCTAGAGCAGCCATCGTCCTGCCGGTTCTTTCTTGCGGGGCTGGACAGGGCGCCGATTAGCAAGATAGTCCGGTTTCCTGACGCCTGAGGGGGAATCCGGGCGAAACGCTTCCGCGGGCTGGCTTCCGGATCCCCTGCCTGCCGGGTCGACGGAAGCGAGAACTCAAAGGTGGGCTAAGCATGTAGACGCTGTAATTCCGGGTTTCCGGACGCGGGTTCGATTCCCGCCGCCTCCACCATTTTTTGCCCTTCCATTGCGATTACCCTCACCGCAGCACCTCCAGAACCAAAGAAGTACGGCCGTCCCGTGGAGGGCCACGGTCCCTCGTGGCCGTGATCCTAAACCGCCGCCCCAAAGACGGACGCGACGGAGCGCGTCCCTCCAAAATGGAGGGCCATGCTCTGTCATGGCCGCAGGGATAGGATCCGCTGGTGTCGCAAATCCAAAGACGGACGCGACGGAGCGCGTCCCTCCAGGGGAAATGGAACCAGATCGCCGATTGACTTGAACAGGCACTCCTCGTAAGTTCGTCTCCCTCGGGAGGCAAGGGTTCAGATGGCGGACAACCGGAAGCGATTCTATGCCGTGGCGGCCGGCCGCAAGCCGGGTATTTATACTCGTTGGTTCGGCCCAGACGGAGCCGAGGAGCAGGTTCGCGGATTCTCCGGAGCCCGCTACAAGGGCTTCGCAACCTTGGCAGAGGCGAAAAAGTGGCTCGAGGGCCTGGCCTCTCCAGGGGTCTCGGAGGAGCAGCGAGACGCCGCGCACCAGCCTCGAGGATCGGAAGAGGCGGCGAAGTCCGCGGAGCGGAACAGCGAAAGGAAATCTCCTCCTTCCCCGGGCAAGGCCGTGCCGTCTCGCAGGCCTAAGGACCGCGCAGCGAGAATCCTCGTTTTCACCGACGGCGGAAGCATCGACAATCCTGGCCCGGGCGGCTACGGCGCCGTGATTCTCAAGGGAGACGACCGCATCGAGATCTCGGGCGGATTCCGCCGGACCACGAACAACCGCATGGAGCTCATGGGCTGCATCGCCGCCTTGAGTCGGATTGAGCCCCCAGGGCAGCGCGTGCTCGTGCGAACCGATTCCCGGTACGTGGTCGACGGCATCACCAAGGGCTGGGCCGCCCGATGGCGCCGGAACGGCTGGATGCGCAACGCCGAGGAGCCTGCCGAGAACAGCGATCTCTGGGAAAAGCTCCTCGACCTCGTTGAACGGCACGATGTCCGTTTCGAGTGGATCCGGGGGCATGCCGGCCACGCCGAAAACGAGCGCTGCGACGCCCTTGCCCGGGCCGAAGCCGCAAAGAGAAACCTCCCTCCCGACCCAGGGTACGAAGAGAAGCAGAGACAGCGGCCTCACCGTCCATAACCTTCTATAACGGAGCCGAGAGTCTCCCTTCAGGATCCGGCAATCAACTCCGCCGTGCGGAATGACGATCTCCAGAAGAAGGGATTCTGTTGCGGGCCAGGGGAATCGATGAGAACTCTTCTGCTGATCGCCGTCTTGTCGCTCGGTCCGGCCTTTCCGGCCGCCTTGTTTGCCGCGTCCCTTCCCGACACCGGCCAGACCCAGTCCTACACGGCGACCTTCGGCGAGGATTCGGATTACACCTTCTCTTGTCCCTCCTACACCAAGCTGGACGACCGGGGGAACGAACTGCCCGACGATGCCGAGTCCTGGGCCATGGTGCGGGACAACGTGACCGGGCTCGTCTGGGAGGCAAAGACCCAAGACGGCTCTGTCCATGACCGGGACAACCTCTACACTTGGTACGACAGCAACGGGGAAACAAACGGCGGCCACCCGGGAACTCCCTCGCCGCCGGACGACACCGAGTCCTTCCTCCGGAAGCTGAACGAAGCACGGTTCGGAGGGTTTTCGGACTGGCGGCTGCCGACCGTCCAGGAGCTCTCTTTCCTCGTTCACCACGACCGGTGGTATCCGGCGGCGGACGAACGATACTTTCCACACACGGCTCCATCCATCTACTGGACCGCCACGACCGACGCCTGCGAGCCCGCCCTGGCCTGGGGCGTGGATTTCGGGTACGGCTACGAGGGGACGAACTACAAACTCAACCGGCGGCATGCCCGCGCCGTCCGGGGAGACCGCTTCCCGCCGGAGGCGTCCGCGCCCCTGACAGACAACGGAGACGGCACGGTCACCGACGCTCGCACAGGGCTCATGTGGGCCAAGGCCGGCCCTGAGGCGTCCATGAGATGGGAAGAGGCCCTATCCTACTGCGAGGGGCTTTCTTTCGGCGGCTACACGGACTGGCGGCTCCCAAGCAAGACCGAACTCCGGTCGATCATGGATTTCTCCCGCTGCGACCCGGCCTCGGATCCGGCGTTCTTTCCGGACACGCGCTCGGCCTACTACTGGTCGTCCACGTCGAGCGCCTTCATGCCCCGATACGCCTGGTGCGTCCACTTCGGAAACGGCATCGGGTGCCCCAGCGGCAAGTCGGTCCGAAGGCTCGTGCGGCCCGTGCGGACCGCAGGTCCGGTATCTTCCCGGCAGGCCGGTTTTTCAGGGATCGGCGCGGTGCGGCCTGCTCAGGCCGAGTCTGGCCCGGGCGCTGGCTCGGACAGGACCGCCCCCTTGCGGCCCCAAATCTCCGATACCCAGACCAGAGGACAGTCGGTCCGCAAAGGCCTGGAACCGATCGGAGAGGGCGCCTTCCCCTGTTTCTCTCCGGACGGGAGCCGGATCGCCTACACCCTCGAGATCGCCAACGAGCACTATGAGGTTTTCACCATGAAGCCGGACGGGACCGACGTCCGGTGCCTGACCTGCGACCAGCCCGCCCTCGCCCACACCCGTTGGAAAGGCCAGGCCTCCTGGCACCCAAGCGGACAGTACCTGGCCTTCACCGCAGAGACGGACCAGTACCCCAGGGATCTCACCGGCGCCTCGACGCGCCCCGGGGTCGGCCGAAACCACGACGTGTGGATCATGCGCAGCGACGGCAGCGGCTTCTGGAAACTGACAGACACTCCGGACAACGGAGGCGTCATCCGGCCGGTCTTTTCCCACAACGGGTCCCTGCTGCTTTGGAACGAGGAATACTCTCTCGAGCTTTATCCGGAGGGCAAACCCAGGGATCTGAAAATTCCGGACGATCCTCCGGACACGGCCGGCCACCACGGCTCCTACTGGGGACATCTAAGCATGGTGTACCGCCGCGGCCAGGAGACCGGAGCCTGGCGGATCCGCCTGGCCGAGGTGTCTTTTCCCGCCGGGGAGCCGCTGATCTCAAACGTGCGCTCCCTCGAACCGCCGGACGGGTTCACCCTGATCGAAGCCGCCGGGTTCACGCCTTCGGATCAAGGGATCGTCGCAAGTTACGCGCCCTTGGCCGAAAACCGGGGACAGAGCTTCTGGGGCGACATCTACGTGACGGATCTCAAGGGCCGGCTCGTAAAACGGCTCACTTCGACGCCTTTCGTGCACGACGAGAACCCGGTTTTCTCCCCGGACGGCAGATTCCTTCTCTGGAACAGCACGAACGAACAGACGCCCTCCCGAGGCGAGGAACTTTGGAGCCTGGACCTCGCCACCGGCGCGAAGACCAGACTCACCTATTTCACGGATCCCAGTCATCCCGAATACGATCCCATCGCCGGCCAGATCACCGAGATTTCCTGGGATCCCTCGGGCCGCCGGGCCGTCTTCGGACACGTGAGCCAGCCGGAGCCCGGCACGGCGCACCTCCCCTCGGTGCTCTGGCTGATTTCTTTCTAACCGCGCACAGGCTTCTACGAATCCTCGGGACCCGAAGGACCCCACCATCCGGCGTCCTAAAGCGATGACCGCTTCGAACCGATATTGATACACAGATGCCACACCAAACGGACGAACGGGCAGCGTACAATCTCAGGCCATACCGCATGCTAAGCCGCCCCCAAGTGATTGGCAGAATAAAGGACGAGCAACTCTCAGCGGCCCTGCGCTGCCTTGCGGTTCTCGGACCCCTCCTTCTCTTTGCCTCCTTGGCACGGTCCGCCGCCACAGGATGGCAGACAGTCATGTGGCTGCATGTCGGCGCTTACATTGTGATTCTTGGAGCCGCACTTGCGGCAAACCGCTTAGCCTTTCACGTTCGCGCTTGGATCCTCCTTTGTGCACTCTTTCTGCTTGGAGCAGGAGGACTCGCGACCTGGGCCCTTGCAGATCCAGCCAGCATCGCCCTGTTTTCGTGCTGCATCGTATCCGCCATGGTTTTCGGGCGAATCGGAGGAGCCGTCGCAACCGTTTTGTGCACCGCCCTTATCTGCCTTGTGGGCGTTGGCGTCGTCACCGGCGTCCTAAGCCCGAAGGCTGATCTCAGTCTTTACGTGGCCTCTCCTGCGGCCTGGATTCTGGATGCCCTGTCCCTTGGAGTCGCAGCCGGCCTCGTCATCTCCGCTCAAGGACACATCGATCGCAAGCTTACGGATCTTCTCCAGACGACGACCAATGCAAACCACAGGCTGCGCCAAGTCAACGACAGTCTTGCAGCAGAGATTGCAGAGCGGAAACGGCTAGAGGAAGAGGAGCGTCATCTGCGAGCTGCTTTGCAAGAGACCTGCAACGAGCTGAGCCGCCTCAACAATCAGAAGGACGCCTTCCTTTCGAGCATCTCCCATGAGTTGAGGACCCCGCTCACCTCGATTCGATCGTTTTCTGAGATTCTGCTCCAGTACCCGGACGAAGACCCGAGCACCCGCAGCGAGTTTCTGGAGATCATCAAAAAAGAAAGCGACCGCCTCAGCAAGATCATAGACGACCTACTGGATCTGTCCAAAATCGACAAAGGAACTCTCGCCATAAGGCGAGATTCCGTTCCCCTCAACCACATCGTTCGCAAGGCGATCGACGAATGCGCACACAGGCTCAGAGCGAAGTCCCTGATCTTGGATGCCCGTATCCCTGAGGACCTTCCCTTGGTCATGGGAGACGAGGGGCGCATTCGCCAAGTGCTGATCCATTTGTTATCGAATGCGATCAAGTTCTCCCATGAGGGAGGCGAGATCACGGTGTCCGCATGCCTCCTCGAAGGGAAGCGGCTTCGGGACGACTCAGATTGGGTGCAGATTGCGATTTCGGACCAAGGGGAAGGGATTGAAGAGAAGGATCTCCCACATGTGTTCGAGCCCTTTTATCAAGTAGGCGGGCCGAGCCTCACCGACAAGACGCCTGGCACAGGGATCGGACTGAGCCTGTGCAGGCACATCGTGGAAAGTCATGGAGGCGACATATGGATTGAGAGCCGCAAGGGGCACGGGACGACAGTCCGGTTCACCCTACCCTTGGCACGCGGGATGAGAGGCACTCCCGTGCTCGGTCCCAGCTCGGGGGGCCAGGCAAGCGGAAGGCTCCGCGCTGAGGCCTCAGGTGCATAAGGGCCGCGCAGCCGAGAAGAGAATCCAACAAGGCCGGGTTATCCCAAAGCAGCCTTTTGTACCGGAGCCGAGACCCGTCTGAGGATTTCCTCTGCAATCCTTTCCAGCGGCAAGACTTGGTCCACCCCACCCAGCCGGATCGCCTCCTTGGGCATCCCAAAGACGACACAACTCGCCTCGTCCTGCGCGATCGTGACCGCTCCGGCGTCCTTCATCGCCTTCAGTCCTCTGGCACCGTCTGCACCCATCCCTGTGAGGATGACCCCGACCGCATTCGGACCGGCCTTGGTTGCCACGCTGTGAAAGAGAACATCGACAGAAGGCCTTTGATAGTGGACCCGGGGCCCCTTCTTGACACGGACCAAGTACCGGGCTCCGCTTCGATCCAGGACCATATGAAAATCGCCGGGAGCGATCAGCGCCAGTCCAGGATGCACCCAGTCGCAGTCCTCGGCTTCCTTCACTCGAATGCGGCACAGCCCATCGAGTCGCTGGGCAAAGGCGGTCGTGAATTGAGGGGGCATATGTTGAACGATCACGATGCCTGGGCTATCCGAAGGCACTCTCTCCAGGATGGCCCGGATGGCCTCGGTCCCGCCTGTTGATGCTCCGATGGCAATGACCCTCTCCGTGGTAAAGCGAATCCCGCCCTCCATCGTGTGCGACGAAACGGATTCGCAAGCCATCCCAGAACGGACCCTGGGCCGGCTCCGCGCTGCCGCCCGGATCTTTTCAACGAGAACCTCGCCCAGATCGCCCACCGCGTAGATGGACCCCGCTTTGCAAACAACGTCCACCGCCCCGCATTCCATGGCCTCGAAAGCCAGACCGCTTCCTTGCGGAGTCAAGGAACTCACAACGATGACAGGCAGAGGATGATAGTGCATCAGTTTCTTGAGAAACGTAATGCCATCCATCCTGGGCATTTCCAAGTCGAGCGTCACCACGTCCGGCTGCAGAGCCACGATCTTGTCGCGAGCCACATACGGATCGGGCGCAGTCCCGACAATCTCGATGTCTGCGGCTCGCGCCAGCACGCCGGAGAGAATCTTGCGGACGACCGCCGAGTCATCCACGACAAGGACCTTGATTTTGCCTTTCGGGTCCTTCGGATTGCTCATGCCGCAAGCCCTTCCTGAGCGTCACGCATCAGCAAATAAGATCGCACCGTCTCACCATCCACGTTTGCAGCATAAAGAATCCACTCCTTGCTCGACCCATCGAAGGCGGACAGAACCTCAGGGACCCCAAGGGGCCGCCGAAAACCCGAATCCAAACGAGTCAGGAAAGCCCCTGCGACCATGTTCGCTGCCTCACGTGCAGTATCAAGAATCGTCTCCCAAGAGTCCCCCTCCTCGCTCCGACCCAGCATGTTGACGGACATCGTCCGAAGCACAGAAGCCGGAAGGACAAGCACAATACGGCAGGCTTGGTCCTCTGTCTCGATCTGAACCGCAACCTCACGGCCGCCCCCTTCCCGGCATCCTTTTATCTCACCCTGTCCCAGCGGCGTAGGCGACAAAAAGAACATCGTCTCGAAAACTTCAGAAATCGCATCCCCCAACATCCGGAGCATCTTTTCTTTCATACTCATCTCCCAGGATCGTCTCGAGGATCTTCCGTATCGTCTCGGGTTGGAACGGTTTTCTCACGTGGGCCCTGGCGCCGAGCTGCAAAGCCTCTTGAATGGCTTCCTGGCTCGCCTCTGTAGTGACCATCACGGTGGGAATGGTTTTGAAAAGCTCGCTCCCTTGCATCCGTCGGAGCAAAGCCAGGCCATCCATGACGGGCATGTGAACGTCGAGTAAGATTAAGTCGATCCACTCCCTCGAGAGCACGTCGAGTGCTTCCTGGCCATTCCCGGCGTCGAAGAACCGACTCACATCATATCCTGAAAGAGATACGACCTTCTTCAGCACCGACCGCATCACCGCCGAATCATCCACAATCAGTACCTGAAGTCCCATGCCCGACCCTCTCATCAGGCTGTCTTAGATTTCCGATCCAAGGGATCCTGGTCTTTGACCCTTTAGGAACTCTCATCCCCCGGCCTCGTCGTTCTCCCCTTGTCCCGCCCCCTTGGGAGAACCCTCTTCCGTCTCCATGCATCCCCTCCGCCTCTTCTCCATCCGTCACGGAGTTCCTATCGACATCCCGGCCACGTCCCCCTTCGCGTCACCCTGCATCAACACTTTAACCTCACGGCTGGCATAGGAGACCCTGACCTCTCCCGTTGCTATATTCAGGTAAAGCGTGCGACTTTCGCACCCACCGACGTCCTCGGCAGTAATGAGGACGTTGTTTTTCCAGAACAGGTTGCGTAACGCAAGGTAATTCCGCTTTCCGATATCGAAACGTCGGCTCTCATCCAAAATTGCTGATCCGCCCGCCACAACGACCCGAGCGCGCCGTTTCTCGAGACCCAAGCCATAGGCCGTCTTGAAAAGCATCGGGATGCCTGTGTCAGCGAACATGCCGGGAATCCGTTTGGCTTTCTCTGGGTCAATTTTCGAGTCCGGCAGCATAAAGTGGAGCAGACCTCCTACCCTCACCCCCGGATCGTAGATCGCAACTCCAATGCAACTCCCCAGCGAATACGTAACCAGCACTGCTGATACGTCCGAGGTGACTGTACATTTCCCGATCCCGACAACATGGGTCACCATAACGCTTCCTAGAGGTGTCGTAACTCTCGTTGTGGACCCAGAATTACGTCAACCGAATCACGATTCCCACAAACCGCCGTCCTTCTTCTCCCCCGCAACAGGCAGCCTACTCAGAGACATTTGCCCCACATACTGTTTTTTGCTGAAGTCTGAAGATGCCATCGATGTCCAAAATGAGGCCCACTCCACCATCGCCAAGAATCGATCCGCCCGCGATCCCTTCCGGCTGCTCGAACCCCTTCCCCAGTCTCTTGATCACCACCTCCTGTTTTGCAAGGACCTCGTTGACCAGCAGGCAGCGCTTCTCTCCCTGGTTTTCCGCAACGATCACCAGGCCATCCCAGAGGGGAATCCTCTCCGAGTCGATATGGAGGACTTCGTGCAGCCGAATCACCGGCAACAGAGCACCACGGATTTCAATCATTTCACCCCGCCCCTTCACCGTGAAGCACTCCTTTCTGGTTGGCCGCACCGCCTCTCGGATGTTCACCGTGGGCAGGATAAACCTTTCTTTGCCGACTCTTACGACCATACCGTCGATAATTGCAAGGGTGATGGGAAGCCGCATCACAAAGGTCGTTCCCTCTCCCAGCCGCGACCGGATTTCGATTTTGCCTCGGAGGCCCTCAACCGTTTTTCGGACCACGTCCATCCCCACGCCCCTGCCCGAAACGTCCGTCACCTCCCTGGCCGTGGAGAAGCCGGGCCGAAAGATCATCTCGTCGATCTCACGATCGCTGGGCCTTTCCTCCTCCCCCACGAGGCCCAGGAGCCTCGCCTTCGCGAGGATTCGCTCGCGGTTCAGGCCGCGACCGTCGTCTGCGACCTCAATGACCACATTTCCCCCTTGCTGATAACTCCTGAGCTCCAGGGTTCCTGTTTCCGGCTTCCCGGCTTGTTTTCTTTCCTCGGGGGATTCAAGCCCATGGTCCACCGCATTCCGCACCAGATGGACAAGAGGCTCGTAAATGGCGTCCACCATGTTCCGGTCAATTTCGGTCTCTTCGCCGATCATGTTGAGATGAATCAACTTGCCTGACTTTTGTGTCAGATCACGGACGAGTCGTATCATTTTTTGGAAGGTCTGCCGGATCGGCACCATCCGCAACGCCATGGCCGTACGACGCAACTCAGAGGTAATCCGGGCAAGTTGTCCAAAATCTTTGCTGAGAGTATGGTCCATCACAGACCGAATGCGGCTGTTTTGCGCAACCAGAGACTGGGCAATCACCAGCTCCCCTACCATGTTCACAAGATTGTCGAGCTTGTACATGTCGACCTTGACCGTCGGCGACCCTTTTGTCATCTGGGGAGAAGGCGAGGCTTGGCTCGCCGTGCCCTGCTGCCGCCCCAGCCCATCAACCGCTTCCCTACCGGGAGAACCCTCAGAATCCTGGGCGCTCTCCTGTTGTGCGGCCTCCCCGGGGCTGTTCAATGTCTGGCCGGGCGAAGACTCTGCCCTGCACCGATCCTCGACCGCCCCAGCGCCGCCCCCCCCGCGGCCGTGAAGCCTCGCGACAAACCGGTCGACCTCCTCACCAAGATCCTCAGATTTCCCCTCCGCCAACCAGGACCAAACACATTCCAACAGCCGCCTCAGCAGATCGACCGACTCCAAAATGAGGTCGATCTCAGGCTTGCCCATGGTGGTCTTCCCTTTGCGCGCCTGATCCAGAAGATCTTCCACTGCATGAGTGAGCCGACGGATCTGGTTGAGGTTTAGAAAGCCGGAAACGCCTTTGATGGTGTGAAAGGGGCGGAAAATTTCGTTGATGACAGAGACGTTCAGCGGATCCTGTTCCAGTTCCAGAATCTTGACCTCAATGGATTCGATGCTCTCCCTGGCCTCGGTCAGGAAGTCTTCGTACAGCGCCCGGTCAGCCTCCATCGACAACGCGGGAGGAGAAGGCGGCTCCTCCCGAGCCGCGGACTCGTCCGCTTGGAGTTTCTCCGCCTCCGGCCGTCCCGGCGGTTCCGTGGCGTGCTCTTCGTCCGGACTTGCTTTTCCATCCTCCTCCCGGACAAGAACGTTCAGTTTTTCCAGATCCTTCTCCATCTTGGCCAGCGCGGCCGAATACGAGCCAGGATGAAAAAGGCTCTCCTCCACAAGTTTCTGGATGCTCTCGAGAAGCGTCCGCACATCCACACAGCATTGGGCCAAAGGATGCGCCAACAGGCGATCCAGCAACCCCATGACAGTCTGAAAGCTGCCTGGATCCTCGGGGTCGACCAAAACCAAGGCAGCCGATAGTTCCTGCAGGCTCTCCAGAAACTCCACACTCTTTTCCATTCGCCCGCCCCCCGTGTCCTATTGGCGCATATAGACAGACGGTCTTACGAACCGGAACTTCCCTGTGAACCCGATCAGACTTTCTGCATGTCCAACCATCAAGTACCCTCCAGGAACGAGAAGTCGCTCCATTTCCCCGAGAACCTTCATGCGCGTGAGCCCGTCGAAGTAAATCATGACATTTCGACAAAAGATCACGTCCATGGGGCCTCTCATCGGGAACGGCACAGAGGTCAGATTCAACCGCTTAAACAAAACCAGGTCCCTGACAGCCGGCTTCACGGCGTAGCAGCACTCCTGGTCTCCCCCAACGCGATCGAAATACAACTGCCGAAGGGCAGGCGGAACCGGTTTGAGCGCTTCCTCTCCGTAGGTGCCGGCCCGGGCCTTGGCCAAGGCCTGGGTCGATATGTCCGTCGCAAGGATCTTGACATCCAGCCGAGCCCCTTTGGCCGTCTCCAATATCTGGATGGCCATGGAATACGGCTCTTCACCGGTCGAGCATGCGGCGGACCAGAACCGGAATTTCCTAAAGCCCTGCTTGAGCCCTCGTGTGATCACCTCTGATAAAACAGCAAAATGGTCCGGTTCACGAAAAAAACTCGTGACATTGATCGAAACGGCGTCAATCAATTTGACGACTTCGTTCCCACTCGTGTCTTCGAGAAGATAGCGAACGTATTCCGGCATGTCCGACAAGCCGAGGGCGCGCATGCGTTTACCTGCCCGCGCAAACAGCAGAGCCCTCTTATTGTCTCCCAGAGCGATTCCGCTCTTCTGGTAGACGATGTTTCGGAGGCAGTCGAAGACTTCGTCCAAAGCCCTTGTTCCGGCACTCTCCCTTCGGCCTGCCCTTTGTTCCACCCAGGGTACCTCCCATGCTCGAACGGATCCCGTCACTTCCGTCCAGGGGGATTTCCTGCTTCGTCCTGTCACGGATCGAAACAGAGTTCCATAAAAAAGTTCCCGACCTCCGTCTCAAAGGGAACGACAATGACCGGCTTGTTTGACCTGTGATACACGGTATGCCCTTTGCCCAAGACCGTAGTTGGGATGGCCATATCGAAACTATATCCTTTCTGGGAAAGGATTTTCTTCGCACCTCCCGTGACAATATTCGTAATCTCTCCCACCACATCAGCAACCGTTTCATTCAGCTCCTGCACGTTCTCCCCAAGCATCCGGGAAGCCACATGGAAAATCGCAGGGGCCGTAAAGGAAATCGCCAGCGACCCCTTGGTACGCTGGCTGGTCATGCCGACCATGCCCGTCACGTCTCCCATGGCCTTGTCACTAGTTTTGAGAAAAGGCTTGTTGGGGATCGCCTCTAACTGAGCCATTGTGGAAAGAACGTTCCGCATCGCATCCAAGAATGGCTGGACGAATTCGACTTTCATTTCCCACCTCTATCCGGCCCTCATGTTCGTGCGTTGTGTTTCGTGCGGCCATTTCACGTATCTCGGCGTTCCACAACTCCAAACCTTCAATCTTCAAAGGAGGCCCAAGCCTCTTTCCAGCCCCCTGACTTTACCCACCTAGACCGGTGATCGGCACCTGCTCCCAAGAGTTTTCAGGGAATTCCAGCCCCCCGCATGACTCGGATCTTCCGCGCGGGATGGGCGCAGAACTCTCCGCAGCCCTGTGTAAGGGATTTCTCAATAGAGGAAATCCTGTGGGATCCGTCCCTCCGGCCCCTGACAGGGCCTTCGAGCGAAACACGGCCGAGGGGTTCCTTAACGCCCCGTGAACCGGACACTTTCCACGAAAAGACCGAATTGCTCCTTCGCCTTTCGGCCTGGCATGATTCTTGATAAACCCAAAAGCACGGGAGGGCCGAACATGGAAAGAAGGCGCCACGATCGATACCCCGTAAGACAGACCCGATGGAACAAGACACTTTACCACGAGTACCCATACAAGGTCCTGAACGTTTCTAGGGAGGGCTGCCTGATCGCAAGCCCTGAACCCATGTCGTTTAGCCAAGAGCCTCGCCGTCTCGAGTTGCCTCTACCCTTGCGGCCACAGGGGGTGTCGTTGCCCGTTATCCTGGTGTGGTCTGCAGCAGGAACCGCCCCGCCGAACAGGGCCGTTTACCTTTATGGTCTCCGTTTTCTCGACACTGACGATGTGGACAGGCGCATTTTGGAAGCCTACGTGGACTTTTTGGCCAGGGATGTCTCCATCGCCCAAGTTGAGAAGGCCTATGCCGATCTCACCCATCTCCAGGAGGAACTCTCTGTTCTTGCCGCTTACAGGGAAAGACAACGGCATCCGTTTCTACATTGATCGCACGCGCCCTCTCCACCTATGATACGACGGAACATGCTTTCAGCAGCCCTGCAAAGCCTCCGGGGGCGGCGCCAGGGGGGGCAGAAGCCCCACCCCTTAGCGCAACTCTGTTGCCAACCTTTTCAGATTCCCAGCCATCTCAACAAACAAATAGGGTCCTTTCACTTTCCGCGCAGACACGGCGGCTCGCCCTTACACCCCTCCAGTCGGGCCACTCTGCCCCACCTTCTGCCAAATCAAAAGTCCCTAACCTCTGCCTCGTCGAGAGGAATCACCTTCTCGGGGGGCATCTCTTTGGCACGCCAACGCACAACGCGCTTGTCCAGGGTCTTTTGTCCAAGGCCCGCCGAGAGCGGCGCGACCTTGCTCGGCTGGGCCTGCGAACTGGGCTGCGCTCTGACTGGGCCGTCGCCTCCGCCGGTGCTGACCGTACTGCCCACCACAGCCACCAGGCTGCTCACAAATCCCCTCATCTGCTCGGCCTGGGCGGTCAACTCCTCGGACGCTGAGGACAATTCCTCTGCGCTCGCCGCATTCTTCTGAACCACCTTGTCCATCTCGGCCACCGCCCGGCTCACTTGTTCGATCCCCTTTGCCTCCTCCTCGGCTGCCGCGGCAATCTCGGCTATCAGTTCGCCTACCTTTCGGGCTATCTCACTGTTCTCCCCGAACGCCTCTTGCGTGGATCGCGTCAGCTCACTGCCCCTTCTTACGGCCTTGATGGTGGTTTCGATGAGGCCGCTCGTGTTCTTGGCTGCCTCGGCGGCTCTCATGGCAAGGTTTCTGACCTCATCCGCCACCACCGCAAACCCAGCTCCAGCCTCCCCTGCCCGAGCAGCCTCAACCGCCGCGTTCAAGGCAAGCAGATTCGTCTGCGACGCGATTTCATCGATGGTCTTGATGATCTTCCCCGTCTCTTCGCTGGACCGCGCGATCTCGCTAATCGCAGAGACCATGTTCTCGATCTCTTGATGGACCCGTGCAACAATTTCACTGGCTTCCACCATCATGGCCCTGGCCTGCCCTGCGTGATCCGCGTTCTGCCGACTCATGGACGCTATCTCTTCGAGGGAGGCAGAGGCCTCCTCAATCGATGCGGCCTGTTCAGAGGCCCCTCCAGCAAGCGATTGGCTGGCTGAGGACACCTCGGCTGCAGCCGTCCCAACCTGTTGAGCCGAGTCATTGAGTCCCTGGGTGATCCTGACAAGCGGGCCTGCGATGCTTCCTGACATGAACCAAAGCAATGCCACAGCCGCAGCGGTGCAAACGGCTCCGATGCCCACCTGCGTGTAAATCCCCTTCATCGCTTTCGCCGCCACAACTCCCTTTGGGACGGAAACACAAACCGACCAAGGAGTCGCGGTCCGACCGAACCGCACCGGCACAAACACCTCAATCGTCTCCCCGTCCTCTGATACAGATTCCATACCTGCCTTTACGATACGAACATCCTCCTCCCAATCGCTCCGGTGTATCTCCCTGATGCTTTTGCCTGCGAGCTCAGGGCGCCCAGATGCGGCGACAATGCGACAGGAGTTGCTTAGGATCGTTACGGACGCGGTCTTGTCGAAAGCATCCAATCGATCGACAAGCTCCTGCACAAAGGCAAGAGGAAAATCAACCCCAGCGATACCGTAGAAATTTCCATCGGCCACGATCGGTACCACGAGAGACGTCATCAGAACCTCTTTGCCGCCAACAGAATAAGAGTACGGTTCAATGACGCACTCCTGCTTTGTCTCCTTTGGGAGGAGGTAGTAGTCCCCAGCACGCGCCCCCCACTCATCTACCGTCCTGTCTTCGTACCCCTTGAGAGGCTCAACCTCAATGTTCCCTCCCTTGTCCCTGTACCAGTACGGGACGAACCGTCCCGTGTTGTCGTAGCCGGCCAGGCCAGCGTATCGCTCATCCAATCCATCGAACTGGTTGGGCTCCCACGCGGTGTACACGCCGATAAAACTCTCGTTCTGTAGCAGCACGGTCATCAGCATCGCGTCCACTTTCTCCCGCTGGAGCTTGGCCTCCGCCGTTTTGACAGCGGTGAGAACGTGGGCCAGCGTACGCGCCGTATCCAGGCCGACTTCGACCTCCGCTTTTATTTTGTTAGACGACTCGCGAGCCTGCTCTAGGACACCGTTTTTCACTGTCTCAAGGGACTCAGTCCTCCTGGTCACTGTCGCATATCCCATGACGACGCCTACGGTCACCAGCAGGCATAGCACGCTCCAGACCGTGATTTTGCTCCTCACCCCATTGACTCGCACGGCTATTCTCCTCCCTGTGCAGCTTCCAGAACGGCCCCATTGTCCACGAGATCCCCTGGCGCGAACTCCTTCTTCAGCATGCCATTTTCAGAAAGGAACGCTTTTAGTTCTTTCAGGTAGTTAAAGAGCCCGCCTTCAGCCTTGTTCCTTTCTGCCGCATCCTTTCGAGTATGAAGTTTCACGGCTGCCATCATTCCCTTGAGGTCGTCCTCAGAGTAAGGGGCCTCCCCTTCGAACGTCCTGCTGTTCGCGATCTGGACATACTCCTTCCAGTTGGCCGGGTCCTGAATCCACGCGACTGCTTTAAACCAACCCCGCAAGATCTTTACCAGATCCTCTTTGGGCGTGGCTCCCAGCAATTCGGCATGCATGGCCATTCCCTCAGGAATACACCCAGGGTAGCTTGCGCTTGTCGCCACGACCTTTCCCTTACCGCCTTTCTCGGCCCGGAGAGCCTGGGGGTCGAAATTCACGATTAGCTTGAACCGACCGGATATAAAATTGTCAGCCAGGCCTTCAGGGTCGAACTCGGCAAGTTTCACGTCTCCCAGTTTCAGTCCGGCTCCGGCCAGATATTTGTTCAGGAAAAAGGTCACCGCAGGACCTGTGTCGTAGGTTCCAACGGCCTGTCCCTTCAGCTGACTCGGCACGAGATCTTGTTTCGCAATGATCTTGTCTCCCCCGCTGGACCAGTCCGTTTCTGCGATGATTTTGATCGGCTTATTCTCGTTGTATAGCCCAGCCCATGTTCCCATCATGTTCATCCCGATGTCCACTTCTTTTGCTTCGACCTGCTTGGCGATTAGCTGTACGTCGACGTGATTCACGATCTTGACATCCAATCCCTGTTCCTTCCAGAATCCCTTCGCGTCCGCTACGTTCAGAGGGGAGAAGCCGACCCAGTGCGTTGTCGCGATTTTATAGGTCTTGGCCTCCGCCAGAGAGCACAGAAAAACCAAGCTCATCGCCCAAAGCATCACCGCTCCAACCAACCAGCAAGTTCCCTTTTTCATCGCTTCCTCCTCTTTTTCCTAGAGTTTTTCAGTGGAATCCTAAACCTACCGGCCCAACGCGCCGCTCCCCCCACGTCTAAGGGACCCCGATCCTCCACCACGTCGACGCTGCACGGGGCAGCGGCCCGCAGCATTGCGGTTCCGCAATGCTGCCCCCTTTTCTTGGATTCACCTCCTTTCCGGTCCTTTCCTTTTCCCTGCTGGGGAGCCGATCCATGCGACGGCTAAAACGGATCGGTGCCGCTCTTTCCCTCCTAGCCTGTAGCTGACCGATCAGCATATCTTTCTCTTTACGTCTCTCTAGAATCCCTCGACTCCCCTTTCCTCCAAAGGTATCACCTGCTCAGGTTTCGCTCCCTTCCCCTTGCTTTGCCACATTCTCCGCTCCTCTTTCTTTGCTCCACCCGGCACCCTTCTTCCAGACTGCTGGCCTTGTTTTTTCCGGCTTTCGAGGCCCCCAGGCCTTCTGGCCGCCGGCTGCTGTACTCCAGAGGATGCTCCAATCGCGGCGTTGCTAGCCCCGCACACCTCTTCCAACTCCCTCACAAGAACCTTGATCGACTCGGCCTGTGCACTCATTTCTTGCGCAGCCGAAGCCGACTCCTCTGCAACAGAAGCATTCTGCTGAACCACCCTGTCCATCTCCGCAACGGCTTTGCTGATCTGCTCAATTCCCTGCGCCTGCTCAGAGGATGCCGCCGCTATCTCACTGACCAACTGCGAAACCTTTTTCGCCGATCCGGCCACCTTCTCGAACGAATCATTGGCCTTCGCCACAATCTCGGACCCGCGCCTGATTTTCTTAATCGTCGTTTCAATGAGCCCTGCGGTGCTTCTCGCCGCCTCTCCGGCCCGCATTGCCAGGCTCCTCACCTCGTCTGCCACCACGGCAAACCCCGCGCCGGCCTCCCCCGCCCTGGCGGCCTCAACGGCCGCATTAAGTGCCAGCAGATTCGTCTGAAAGGCGATCTCGTCGATGGTTTTAATGATTTTTCCTATTTCTTCAGACGCCTGGGAGGTCTCTCTCATCGACTCCATCAACTCGAACATCGACCGATTTGCCTCCTCAACGAGCCTCCTCGCCTCCTCCATCAGGCCGTTGGTCTGGGTCGCGTTCTGCGCATTCTGCTTCGCCATACCCGACAGCTCCTCAATCGAGGCCGAAGTCTCCTCTATGCCTGCAGCCTGTTCCGAGGCTCCCTGCGCCAACTGCTGGCTCGTCGATGCAACTTGACCCGAGCCCGCCGCCACCTCACACCAAGCTTCGGAAAGGCCCGCAATTGCCTTATGAAGTGGTCTGCTAACCGAAAGGCTCAGCAGGACTCCAGCGATCAAAGAAAACGCGGGCCCGACGATCATGCCGGCCCAGTAGCCCACGTTCACTAGGATCAAAGTGACCAGGGACGCTGCCAGCATTCCTCCGGCCAATTTGACTGTCAGTTTGTGGTTTTGCATGATAACCCTCCCGTTCTTCCGTTGCGCCCGCAAAACACAAATTGTCCCGCAGGGCTGACCTGGTCTAACTCACGGGGCTGAGGATGCGGAAGCACCCTCTGCTGCCGCCATTCGTCGAGCCGCGAGAACCGCCTCAGCAGCATCCCTCTCACTCAACACCTTTTCGATGTTCAGCAGAATCTTCACTGAATTCTTTGCCTTGGCCAGTCCGAGGATGAATTGCGTGTCGACTCCCTCCCCAAAGGACGGCGCATCCTGTATCTCACTTTCCGCGATGTCCAACACCTCGCTCACCGTGTCCACCAGGATCCCCATTTCTACCGCCTCCCTGCTCGCAGTAACCTCAACGACAATGATGCAGGTTTGCTCTGTATCGTTCACCCCCTCCATCCCGAACTGCCGCCTGAGGTCGATCACCGGGATCACCTTGCCCCTCAGATTGATCACCCCGCGGATGTGCTCCGGCGTCCGAGGTACCGGAGTGATCGCCATCAAACCAATGATCTCGCGAACCTTCAGGATCTCCAGGCCGTACTCCTCTGCGCCAAGTCGAAACGTCAAGTACTTTCCGCCCAGGCCCTTTGCGGACCGTTGATCGGTATGGGTCGTTTTTTTCTCCATGGCTTTTTCTCCTCCCGCCTTTTCTTCGCACCGCACAAGGATCGCCGTGATCCGGCCCTCCGTTCGTACGCTTTATCGGCAGATCACCATCGAACTTGAGGCCCTCTTCCCTTTTTTATGCCCCGAAAATTTTCTCGATCTTCTCTTTCAGGGTTTCCGGCGTGAACGGCTTGACAATATAGTTATTCACACCGGCTTTGACCGCAGCAATCACTTTGTCCCGCTCCGCCTCTGCGGTCACCATCAGAATGGGTAGGTTCTTCAGAGTGGGCTCGCTGCGGATCTTCGTAACGAGCTCAAGGCCGTCCATGACCGGCATATTCCAGTCGGAGATCACGAACTGAACACCCCCTTTGCGTATCGCAGACATAGCTTGGTAGCCGTTCTGTGCTTCCTCTATGTTCGTGTAGCCCAGCTGCTGCAGCGTGTTCTTGATGATCCGTCTCATGGTCGCGAAATCGTCCACAACGAGGATTTTCATGGTCGGGTCCGGCATCTGTGTTCCTCCCTTTCGCCTCTCGCGTCATTGGACTCGAGCGGCAGGCGTTCATCCCTCGGCAGGGTCCTCAGACGAAAGAGCCTGCCTGTAGTTCTTGATGTATTCCTGCTCCAAGGCAGTATAGGCGTCTCGGAGTTTGAGGAGTTCCTCCTCCTTTTCAAGAAGGCTTTGTGTTAGTTCGCGAACTCTGAGCTTACTTGCTCGATCGCCGGTCGGTTCATCCGAGGCCAGCCTCTCTTCATCCGTCTGCCGGCTCGATCTTTCCTTTAGAGAGAGCAGAATGGTTTCTATCTCTGCGTTCATTCTGTTCTCGTATCTCCTGCGTCGTTCGCTCTGAAGCCTGCACTCCTGTTCGAGGATTTGGAGACAAGCGTGCAAGTCCGCCGTTGACCTTTCCAACTCCTCGACGAGCCAGTTCCATTTTCTCGATGCGTCCGGCTCCTCGGCCTGCCTGAGCCGGATTCTTTTTCCGGCCTCCCGATTCCTGGTGGTCATTTCAGCCACCTTCTGTCGAAACTGGTCCACTGCCTTTTCTGAAAGGGAGAACTCCAACATCCTCAACTCCTGGTACTTAAGGTAGGTTCGGAAGGAATCTGCCAATTCCTGAAGCCTTTCTTCCATCCCCTCGTCGGAGTTCTCTCCTCGCTCGCTCTCTGCCTTGCTCGACGAAGCTCCCTCTGGGCTTGCTTGATTTGTTTCCTCGAGGAGGTCGGGTGGGGCAGACTCGACGGAGGGAATCCCTTCGTCCTGGGCTGGAGGTTCTGGAACCTTCTTGAGCAATCGAAGGGACCGCCTCCAGCCAAAATAGAACCGAGCGCACAGAAGAGACGTAAGGACTCCATATGCGGCCAGGATCAAGAGCCACAGCTTTGCACTCGAGGCACTCCGCGTTCGTTCCAACGATTGCTGCTCTGCTTTCTCTGATGACGGCTCTGCGTCCTTCGAAGGAGAGGGTTCCGTCAGAATCTTTGTCGCAGGTGGGCCTGCCAGGGTGTCTTCCCTCTGGGGGACAACAGCAAACTCCCGCGTGACAAGACGGTCAAAGGTCTCACCCCGAGCCCACAGTCTCAAGCGGTATTGCCCCGGCTCGCCTGCTCTCAGAACAGCTGTGAAGATTCCATCGTCTCTCAGGCGATCCCCTGACCCTCCCTTGTCCTGAAGAACGAGCGGAGCGTTCCATCCCGAGGACGAAAGCACCTCACCCCCGATCTCCACACCTTCTGCCCGGAGGTCGGCGGACGATACCTGCAAGCCCTGCCTTTCGAGCCAGGCCTCCACAGGCCTCTCCTCGGACACGGACAGCAGGTTTTCGTCAAAAGATGTCTTGAGGTTCAAGTCCGTGGAAATGAAAATGCTCTTTTCAGCCTGAACTCCCTGTTCGAACTCCCAACCACCCTCTGGCGGTTTTGCCACGCTGATCAGGTCGAAGGCCTGCCCCTTGAACCATTGGAGGCCCGGTACGGTTTGTGTTCCATCGAGAAGGGAAAGGTCCGGCCTCTTGAGCACGACCTTTTGCGTGGGGTCTTTTTTCGTGACGACAATCTTCATGGACTGCACGGATTCATCCACACGAAATGATCTTCCGCTGACCGAGAGCCCGTTTGGATGCGCGATGTTTTCATAGATTCGCACAAACACCTCAGAAAGCTCTGAGGCGTTCTCAACAAGATAAAAGAAGCCCCGCGTCTTGACCGCGACTTGGAAAAGCAGATCTGCATCCGAGAACGGTGAGAACGCAATGGCATAGACGGGGATTCCTTCTGCGGCAAACGTACCGGAGAGTTCACTCAGGAGTTTCTCCTTGAGGCGCTGGTCTTGGGCAGAATCCCCTGTATCCATCTTCCCATCAGTGAGCAGGATGATCGTCTTCTGGTCTTTTGAACCACCCAGAAGAAGATCCCGACAAGAGCCCAGTGCCGCATAAAGGTTGGTGAAACGTCCGTCAGACCCTATGGACCCCAGAAGGTCGCGAAGCTTGGGCTCGTTGACGTCCATGGAATCCAGACCCAGCGCAACCCTGGCCTGGGTGTCAAAAAGGAGGAGGGCAAGTCTGTCTTCCTTCGGCAGCAAGGATCCGATCAATCGAACCGCTTCCACCCGGAGACCCTTCGGGTCGGTCTTTTTCATGCTCCCCGAGGTATCCAGGGCCAGCACGACATCCAAGGCCGTCTCTTGCGCTTCTGCGCGGCTCGCCCCCGCGATTGCCACGAGGAGCATCCCCAGCGGCACAATCTTCGCCAGCCCCTTTCGAAGAGAAGGCGCGGGTCTCTTGGGCGCGAGTCTCCCGGGGTCAGCGGGTCCGCCACGGATTGCCATACTCTGTATCGACGCCCGGGCGGATTTCACGATGCCTGCCACCATGCACTCGGTTTGGATCGTTTGCACTCAAGCAAAGCCTTTTTTCATTTTCCTATCGGCGCAGGCTATGGCGAACTTTAGAAGTGAACAAAACCCTCCCACGTACACGATCACGCGGCGACCCGCACCCCCTTGCGACGCTCCTTTCAAAGCTTGAGCAGACCTTGAGCGCAAGCCCAATTCGGCCGATAAGAAGAATGGACGGGCAAGCAGCAGAGAGGAGGCTTTGCCTTTTGGCCGTTACCAGCGCGGCCAACTGGGAG
>Ga0209162_1000320_pt1 | contig 53290 bp, 43 predicted proteins | sample YNPNPMetaG_FD_187121 | JGI IMG/M metagenome (GOLD analysis project Ga0209162, IMG submission 187121) | Anoxygenic and chlorotrophic microbial mat microbial communities from Yellowstone National Park, USA - YNP NP MetaG (SPAdes) (version 2) ...
CAGCCCTCCCAGGAACAACCTTTGTTCATCCCGTAGGGGTGTGGGGAAACCCGGTTTCCCCACACCCCGGCCCGCGGGAGGGTCTGGGAGAGCGCAGCCCTCAACCAGGGGAATGGAGCAACCTGGTTGCCCCATCCCCTCAGTAAGGAAGGGGGGGCGTACCGCCGCGTGTCACCCCGACAACCGGCGGCGCGCGCGGACCGCCGCGCAGGTGCCGGGTGCCGCGCATCGGTTCCCGTAACCCCGGTGGTGCGGAACATTGCGTGGCCACCACGCCGATGAGTGTAACTTACTCTCGCTATCGCCAGCGCATTGGCGGCGTTGCCGGCTGCCTAGCCGCCGAGGACGGCGCGCACGGTCGTCTCGGGCACGTCGTCGCGGATGGCGACGCTGCCGATGGCCGTTGGCAGCACCCAGCGGATGCGTCCGGCGCGCACCTTTTTGTCGCGCAGGGTAAGGGTGAGCACGGCTTCGGGATCGAGATGGGGGGGAAGCGTAACGCTCAGGCCGTAGGCCGCGAGCAGGCGGCGCTGCCGCTCCACGAGGGCGGGGTCGCACAGGCCCATGGCGGCGGCGATGCGCGCCTCGGCGTGCATGCCGATGGCCACCGCCTCGCCGTGGAGCAGCGCCCAGTCGTCGACGAGGGCCTCGACGGCGTGGCCGATGGTGTGCCCGTAGTTGAGGATGATGCGCTCGCCCTGCTCGCGCTCGTCGCGGCTGACCACCTCGACCTTCACCGCCACGGCGCGCCGGATCAGGGCGGTCAGGCGCCCGGTCAGCGCTGCATCCTCCGCGTTCCAGCCGCTGAAGCCCGTCTCGGTCCAGCCGCGCTCGGCGGCGAGTTGCTCGAGCTCGGCGAAGAGGCCGGCCTCGCGAATGATGCCGTGTTTGATCACTTCGGCCCAGCCGGCGCACAACTCGCGGCGGGGCAGGGTGGCGAGGGTGTCGCTATCGGCCAGTACCAGGCGGGGTTGGTGGAAGGCGCCGATGAGGTTCTTGCCCAGGGCATGGTTGATACCGGTCTTGCCGCCCACGGCCGCGTCCACCATGGCCAGGAGGGTGGTGGGCAATTGCGCCACGGCGATGCCGCGCAGCACTGTAGCGGCGGCGTAGCCCGCCAGGTCGCCCACCACGCCGCCGCCGAGGGCCAGCACGGTGTCGCGCCGTTCAACGCCGTTGCCAAGCATCCAGTCGTACAGCCGCCAGAGTTGCTCCTGGCTCTTGCTGGCCTCACCGGGGGGCACGGTGTACCGTTGTACCCGATAACCGGCCTGGCTCAGCCGGGCGGCCAGCGGGAGGCCGTAGGCATCGGCCACCGCGGCATCGCTCACCAGCCAGAGGGTGCCGCGCAGCCCGAGGGCGCCGAGCCGTTCGGGCAACTGCTCCAGGGCGCCCGCGGCGACGATCACGGGGTAGGCCCCGGCAGCGGTGGTGACGATGAGTTCAGTTGTCATAAAGCGGTCCGGTCAGCATGGCTTCCAGTTCGGCGCCAGCGGGGAACTCCTGCTCGCCGGGGGGGACGATGAGCAACCCGTTGGCCCCGCGGAGCGAGAGCAGGCGTGAACTGCCCTGCGCGCCGGTCGTCGTTGCCAGCAGGCGCCCACCGGCCCAGCGCACGATGATGCGCTGGTACTCGGGGCGATCGGGGGCCGGGCGCACCGGCGCGGCGAGGGTGACGCGGACGCGGGGGCGCGTGGGCCGTCGGTCGCCCTGCAGCGCGCGCAGCGCCGGGCGCACGAAGACCTCGAACGAAACCAGGGATGAGACCGGGTAGCCCGGCAGGCCAAAGATCAGCTTGTCGCCAACCGTGGCAAAGGTCGTCGGCTTGCCGGGCTTGAAGGCCACCCGTCCAAAGTGGATCGTCCCGATCTCGGCCAGGATGGTCTTGATCAGATCGCGCGTCCCCATACTCGCGCCGCCACTGGTGATCAGCACATCGGCCTGCTCCAGACCACGGAGGACAGCCTCCCGCTGGGCGGCCAGGTCGTCGGGGGCGATGCCGAGCGAGCGCGTCGCGCAGCCGGCCTCGCGGGCCGCGGCGAGCAGGGCGTAGCGGTTCGAGTCGCGCACGCCGCCAGCGGGGCGCGGCGTCTCCGGTTCAACGATCTCGTCGCCGGTGGAGAGCACCGCCACACGGGGCCGGCGGTACACGCGCGCGCGGGTGAGACCAAGGGCGGCCAGCAGGCCCACCTCCGGCGGGCCGAGCAGGCTGCCTTGCTCCAGCACCACCGCGCCGCGGGCAATGTCTTGCCCCGCGGTGTGCACGTAGTCGCCCGGGCGCACGGCGCGTTGCACGCGCAGCATGCCCTCGCGCTCCTCGGTGAACTCCACGGGGATCATGGCGTCGGCCCCGGCAGGCATGGGCGCGCCGGTCATGATCCGGGCAGCCATACCGGGGCCGATCCGCACGTCCGGGGTAACGCCGGCGGTCAACTCGGCCACGACGCGGCGTTCGGCCAATCCATCGGCGGCCCGCAGGGCGTAGCCGTCCATCGCAGCCCGGGGGCCATCGGGCACGGCCTCGGGCGAGCGAATGGTCTCGGCCAGCACGCGCCCATCGGCGGTGAGCGCGTCAACCTCCTCGATGTCGAGGGGGGCGGCGTAGGAGAGGATCAGGCGCAGCGCCTCGTCAATGGGCGCCAGCGGATAGGGCGACTCGCGCGGCATCTCGTGCATATGTCTGCTCCAGGGCGCGTGTGGAGGCGCGAACGCTGTTTTACCGTACGAGTTCACGCCTGGGGTAACGGTAACCCGCGTCGCCTCTCCGCGGGCACGCTGCCCGTGCTCCCAGGAGACATGTGAACACTTACGTTTTAGGCATGGTTCAAAACCTGCGGTTTGCACTTGACAGTCTGGCGGGGAGGTGTGGAGGGGCCTGGCCCCTCCGCACCTCCCCCGTGGTCCCGTGTCGAGGCGAACTGTCAAGTGGGTTTGAACCATGCCTTCCTGGTGCATCCGCCAGGTTCCTTGACAGGAGGTTCGGGAGGGGGCAGCCCTCCCGAACCTCCTTTCCCCCGGCAATGAGCGTAAGCGAAGTTGCCGGATGCACCACTTACTGGATTGTTTTATTTACAGGAGTTACGCGGTCGCCCTCCGGCGGGGAGGGGTGGAGGGCCGCAAGCCCTCCACCAACCGGTTGTTGCCCGCCCGCGGCGGGAGGGCCGTGGGGGTTGCGCCAGGCCGCCTGGCCGCCGCGGGCAGGAACAGGGGTATGCGGGGAGACGAAGCCTCCCCGCACCTCCCCACCGCATACGTCCTGTTATTTATTGTACCACGGGAGGGTGAAGCGCACCGTGGCGCCCTGGCCCGGGGTGCTCTCGGCCCAGATGCGCCCGCCGTGGGCCTCGACGATGCGCCGGGCAATGGCGAGACCCAGGCCTGCGCCGCCGCTGGCGCGCGCCCGTGAGGGGTCGGCCCGGTAGAAGCGGTCGAAGATCTGCGGCAGATCCTCGGGGGCGATGCCTGTTCCGGTGTCGCGCACCTCGAAGAGGGCCTCGGAGGGGCCGGCTCGCACTGCCAGGGTGACGCTCCCGCCCGGCGGGGTGTGGCGCAGGGCGTTGTTGACCAGGTTTCCCAGGACCTGGGCGATCCGCTGGGGGTCGGCGCTCAACTCCGGTACGCTTTCGGCCTCGACGCGCATGGTGATGTTACGCTCGATAGCCTGATGGGCGAAGGAAGCGCGGGCGTCCTCCAGCAGCCGCGCGGGGATGATCGGCTCGACGTGCAGGGCCAGTTGCCCGGCGTCGGCCAGGGCCAGCAGACGCAGGTCCTCCACCAGGCGCTCCAGCAGGGCCACCTTGTCGAGCAGTGCGTCAATCTGGTCGGCCTCGGCGCGATACACGCCATCCTGGATACCTTCCAGACGGCCCTTGATGATCGAGAGGGGGGTGCGCAACTCGTGGGCCACATCGGCGGTAAGCTGGCGGCGCTGGCGGTCGGCGTCCTCCAGGGCATCGGCCATCTGGTTGAAGCTGCGGGCCAGATCGGCCACTTCGCGCACCAGCCCCGGTTGCACGCGCACCTGGAGGTTGCCGGCGGCCATCGCGTGGGCCGCCGCGTCGAGCTGGCGCAGAGGGGTGCTGATGCGGCTCGAGAAGAAGGCTGCCAGGGCGATCAGCATGGCCGCCAGGACCACACCGGCCCCCAGGATGCCGCGGGCGAGCGTCCCGGCGCCTTGCTGGTCGCCTGGCGCGCCGCGGTAGACCAGCACCAGCGCGCCGATCTGGTCGCCCCGCAGGATAATGGGCACCGAGCGCACCGTCAGGCCATCGCCGCGGCTGATGGGCAGCGGAACGTTGCCGGGCAAACCGATGAGCGGCGTGGGCGGCGGAGGGGGAACCTCGACGCGGATGCTCCCGCCAGGGGCGTCGCCGGGCACACCGATGGGCGGCGTAGGCGGCGGGGCCTGGCCCGGTGATGAGGGGCGCATGGTGACCACGCGGCCCTGCGCATCGAGCAGGGCCACGCTCTCCAGATTGGCGGCCCGCAGCTCGCGCTCGATCGCCCGCAGCCTGAGATCAACCCCCGTCCAGGCGCCGTTCCGCTCATAGAGGCGCGCCAGCCGGCGCGCCTCGGCGCGGGCCAGCACTTCCGGGCGCAGGACCCGCTCGGCCTGGACGCGCTGCTCGTTCTGTCCGGCCAGCCAGAACAGGAGCAACATGCCTCCCACTCCCAGCACGATCACCAGGGTGAAGGCGGTTAACATCAAGCTAAAGATACGTGGACGCATACAACCATGTCACAGCGGGGAGTCCGCGCCTCGCCGTCTCCAACCGCCGGGCAGGGGGGAAAGCTGGTTTCCCCTTTCTCCCCGCCCACGGCGGATGGGGGGCTGCGGCGGCCCTACGCTGGCGACTCGGCAAACTTATAGCCTACCCCATAGACCGTCAAAATGTAACGCGGGGTGGCGGGGTCAGGCTCGATTTTACGGCGCAGGTTCTTGATATGCGCGTCAATCGTGCGGTCGTAGCCGGTGTAGTGGGTGTCGTAGACCCGTTCGAGCAACTGGGCGCGGGTGAAGGGCCGGCCCGGTTCGCGCGCGAGGACCGCCAGCAGGTCGAACTCGGTGGCGGTCAACTCGATCGACTCGCCGCCGCGGCGGACGCTCCGACGCTCGAGGTCAACGCTCAGGTCGCCGCAGTGGATCACGCCGGCTGGCGCGCCCGCGTCCTCGCTGCGGCGCAGTACGGCGCGGACACGGGCCACCAGTTCGCGCGGGCTGAAGGGCTTGGTGATGTAGTCGTCGGCCCCAAGTTCCAGGCCGATCAGCCGATCGGCCTCCTCGACGCGCGCGGTGAGCATAATGATCGGCAGCTTGCGCGTGGCCGGGTCCTGTCGCAGCGCACGGGTGACATCCAGGCCGTCCATCCCCGGCAGCATCAGATCGAGCACCATGAGCGCCGGGCGCTCCAGCCGGGCCAGGCGCAGCGCGGTTGGCCCATCGCCGGCGGTAATGACGCGAAACCCGGCCCGGTCCAGGTAATCGCGGGCGATCTGCACGATACCTGGCTCATCATCAACGACGAGAATGGTGCGGGTCATACGCTCCTGCCTGCCGCCGGGCGGGATTTGCGGAACTCCGGTTTCGCCCTTCCCTGCCGGTGGCGCTAGCGGCCCCAGGGCCGGTTGGAGCAGTATGGGGAGTCGTAGGTGTTCACATGTCTCCCGGGAACGCGGGCAGTTTGCCCGCATAGACGCGACGCGAGCGGGACGCCCGCGCTCCCAGGCGCGTGGGTTACCCCAGGTGTGAACACGTACGGGGAACCCGGGGTTCCCCACTTCCCTTGCGCCTACTCCACGCGCGGATCATGCCCGGCGGGCGTGGTGGGGCCGGCTGGCGCGGGCGGGCCGGCGGGCGGCTGGCTGTCGCGACCCTGCTGGAAGAGGCGCAGCAGCAACCAGGCCAGCAGGGCCAGGGCCGCCAGTTGCGTCAGCGCTTGCAACAGGTTGAAGCCAAAGCCGAGCCAGGGCCAGAAGAAGCCGCCGGGATGGCGGTCGAAGCGCTGGCCCTCGATGTGGTGCTTCCCCCGCGGTGGCGCGAACGGCGGCGGGGCATCGGGGCGGCCGCCCTCGTCGAAGAAACGCCCGCCGCCGGGACCGGGTTCCACGAACGCGCCTGGCGGCGGCTGGGCCACGAAGGCAGGTGGTCGGGGCCACCAGGCGCCGACCAGCGCACCCAGGCTGATAAGCAGGGCCAGGCTTGCCAGGGCGAGGGCGGCCAGCCCTGGCCAGTTGCGTGTGCGTTCCATGAGACCTCCATCAATGGTTACAGCCGTCCATGCGGCTCCGCCGCACACCGACGGGATGAACATACTTCTTGGGAGGGCGATGCCCTCCCAAACCCTCCCGCGGGTGGGGGGATGGGGGAACCCGGTTTCCCCATCCCCCTGCGTGGGGGCTGCGCCCGCCCAGACCTTCCCGCGGGCGGGGGGATGGGGGAACCCGGTTGCCCCATCCCCCTGCGTGCGGGCTGCGCCTCCCAGACCTTCCCGCGGGCGGGGGGATGGGGGAACCCGGTTGCCCCATCCCCCTGCGTGCGGGCTGCGCCTCCCAGACCTTCCCGCGGGCGGGGGGATGGGGCAACCGGGTTGCCCCGTGTTCACGTTCGTTGCGAACCATGCCTTCAGGATACAGATGGATTGTGAAGAGAGTATGAACAGGCGTAGGAGGGATTCGGCAACCCCTGACGGGCTATACCGGCGGCCAGGGCACATTGGGCCCCGGACCGGGCGGCGGAAAGACGCCGGTCGTGAGCAGGTGGTCAAGGCGGCGTCGCAGGGCGCGGACCTCGACCTTATCCAGCAAATCGCCGAGGGTCTGGGCGACGGCGTCGCCGGCATCGAGCCGGGCGCGGAAGGCGCGCAGGGCGGCGATCACCTCGGGAGGCAAGGCCTGGCCGACGAAATCCCACAGCACGGTGCGCAGCTTCGGCTCGTGGTGAAAGCAGATCCCATGGTCAATGGCCCAGAGCCGCCCATCGAGGCCCTTGAGGGCGTGGCCGCTCTTGCGATCGGCATTGTTGATCAGGCAATCGAAGGCGCACAGCCGCCGGATGGTTGGCTCATAGCCCTCTTCCTTGAGCATGGTGAAGAGGTGCGCATCCTCGTCATTGGCAATGAACAACTGCACCATGCCGACGCCATAGGGGCCATCGCGGAGCACGGTAGGGGGCACCAGGCCAAAGCCGAGCGCCTCGGACACCAGGTACGCCGCCACCTCGCGGCGATAGAGGGTGCCACGGGTAAAGTCCCAGAGCGGGCGCTCGCCGCGACGTGGCTTGTAGACGGCGAGCACCTGGAGTTCTTCATAGGTAATGGTTGCGAGCAGCGTATAGTTGCTGCTGTAGGGCAGGGCGGTTTCGATCGCTATATCGCCCTTTGCCAGCACTTCCAACACCCGGGATACCTCGATGGTCTGAGGCTGCTGCTCGTTCATAGCTGCTGTTTGCTTCAATCGGTGTTGCAGTCAAGCCTGGTCTCGCCGTGCGGGCGGGGTTGCCTGCCTTTTCGGGGGGCCGCACCCTCCACGCGCCTCTGGTTTCGCTGGCGGCGCAAACCAGCTTTCCTCACGCCTCTGCCCGGCAGGGAACGGTTGGTGCGGCCAGCTTGAACGGTCCGCCCATGGCGCAAACCAGCTTTCCTCACGTCCCTGCCCGGCAAGCAACGGTTGGTTGCCACCTTGAACGTTGCGCGCGCGAGGGAAACCGGGTTGCCCGACGCCCCTGGCGGCCCGGGCCGGGGGCATCGAGGTTCACGCTGTGCCGCTGACCGGGCCATGGCCATTGCGTTGGGGACAGAAATGGCCCGATGGATCGATCGGGCGGCCACAGTTGCCGCAGATGGCGCGCCCGGCGGCCACCACCTGGGCGGCGTGGCTGCTCAGGGCGCGCATCTGTGGCCGGGTCGCCGAGAAACGTGCGGTTGGCTGTTCGTTCTCATCGTCGCCGATCCCCTGGATCAGCAGAACGATCAGATCGCGTTCGGTATCGTAGCCCAATCCCATCTGGCCCACGCGGAACTCCGGTTCCAGCGGCTCTTCCAGGCTCATATCGGTCACCAGCAGGTCATCGGAGGTGGCGAGGCGCGGGTTCTTCTCGGCCAGGCTATCCAGCAGGCGCCCGATCGCTTCCGCGAGGGCGCGAACCTGCTCCTTCTCGGCCAGCAGGGTGATCAGCCGCGATCCCCGGCGCGCCTGCATGTAGAACACGCGCTGGCCCTTGGGACCAACGGCGCCCACGGTGATCCGCTGCACTGCGTCCAGATCGTAGGTAAACTCAGACATGCTCCTGCTCTAGGTGCTTCGCCTCCGGCAAGGGGCCTTCGCCATTGCCGGCGGCAGGGCTCTCGGCGGAGGGCGTCGGGGTGGCGGTCTCGGCGGCCTCTGCGGGTTGCCCGGTTGCGGCAGGCGACTCGGGCTTCGGGCGCAAATGGGCGAGGGAGCCGGTTTCATTAAACGCCAGCAGGCGCGGCCCCATGCGCTCAAACGCGATCGCGGTCAGCGAAGCCGGATTGATCACCAGCCGTTGAAACAGATCGATGTGCATGCCCACGTAGTAAGCAATCGCCAGCTTGATGATATCGGCGTGTGACACGACGGCGATAATCTGCCCGGGGTGGAGCGCTCGCAGGCGGTCAAGGGCCTGCACCATGCGCATCTGGGCCTCGCCAAGCGTCTCGCCGTTGGGAAAGCGGGTGCCGCTCGGGTAGTGCTGGACGCCCGGCCACAACTCGTGTTTGTAGAGTTCCTTCAACTCGGCGCCCTGCCACTCGCCGTAGCGCACCTCGCCGATCTGTTCGATCAAGCGCAACTGCAACCCGCGGGGTTGCGCGATGGCGGTAGCCGTCTCGACACACCGTTCCAGCGGGCTGGTGTAGATCGCGGCGATGGGCAGATCGCCCAGCCGCTCGCTCAGCGCGGCCGCCTGCGCGCGCCCTTCGTCGTTGAGATGCACGCCCGGCGTCCAGCCGGCCAGCCGTCCGTGCACCCAGTCATTGGTTCCATGGCGGATGAGCAGCAGCAGGGTCACACGGTGCTCCTTGGAGCCTATCCGGATAACCGGGTTATCCGCTTGTTCCGGCATGACAGCAGGTACGCGGGTGCCTCCCGGCGGGGAAGGGCGCAGGGCCTGTGGCCCTCCGCCATCCCGCCGGTCCGTCCGCGGTGGGGGCGCGCCCTGGCCCGGACCGGAGGGATCTGCCGCCACGGGCGCAACGGCGGGTGCGGAGAGGCGCAGCGTTCCCGCGTTCCTCCAACGGTAACGTAGCCGGTTCCGTCCTTCACCAGTATCATACCACAGCCCTTCCGTTCCTGACATGGTTTTGCTGCGCGGCCTGACGTGAACATACGCCCTCGGCGAGGAGGGTGGGGAAACCGGGTTCCCCCACACCCCCGCCCCGCAGGGGCATGGGGAAACACGGTTTCCCCATGCCCCCACCCGCGGGAGAGTTTGGGCGGGCGCAGCCCTCCCAGGAACGACCGTATGTTCATCGCGGCGTTGTGCGGCGCAGCCGCATGGACGGCTGCGGTGACCATCGTGCGCCGGGTTCAGCCCCCCTCCCAGCCTCCCCCCGCTGGGGGGAGGAGCCGGGTGCCCCCAGCGGGGGAGGGTCAGGGAAGGGGCAGTCACCGTGCCCGCGGCGCCGTGGCGCGGGCGGGACGCCCGCGCTCCCAGGTCATGGTCATCGCGGCGGTGTGCGGCGGAGCCGCATGGACGGCTGCGGTGACCATCGTGCGCCGGGTTCAGCCCCCCTCCCGGCCTCCCCCCGCTGGGGGGAGGAGCCGGGTGTCCGCCCCCAGCGGGGGAGGGTCAGGGAGGGGGCGGTCACCGTGCCCGCGGCGCCGTGGCGCGGGCGGGACGCCCGCGCTCCCAGGTCATGGTCATCGCGGCGGTGTGCGGCGGAGCCGCATGGACGGCTGCGGTGACCATCGTGCGCCGGGTTCAGCCCCCCTCCCAGCCTCCCCCCGCTGGGGGGAGGAGCCGGGTGCCCCCAGCGGGGGAGGGTCAGGGAGGGGGCGCAACCCCTGCCTGGAGGCGGGCCGGCGTAGGGGCAGGGTTTCCCCGCCCCTACGCCGCTGGTCCCGGCTTCTCCCGCCCGGAGGTTCCCGGGGCGCACCCCTCCTAACGTGAACCTACGCCCTCGGCGAGGGGGGATGGGGCAACCGGGTTTCCCCCTACCTCCACCTGGTGGGAGGGTTTGGGAGGGCGCAGCCCGCAAGCAGGGGATGGGGCAAGCGGGTTTCCCCATCCCCTCGCCCAGCGGGAGGGCGTGGGCGAGCGCAGCCCGCGTGCGAATGCGGGCCGGAGGCCCGCGCACCCAGGCCCCTGCCCGCGGGAGCGATGGTCGCTCACCCTTCGGTGATGCCAGCGGCGGGAGTCAGCCCCTCCCCGGCGAACTGCAACTGGTAGAGCCGGTAGTAATAGCCGCGCCGGGCCAGTAACTCCTCGTGGCTGCCATCCTCGACCACGCGGCCTTGATGCAACACGATGATGCGGTCAACGTGCCGGATGGTGCTGAGGCGATGGGCGATGATGATGCTGGTCCGGCCCCTGAGCATGCGTTCCAGCGCCGTCTGGATCAGGGCCTCAGTTTCGGTGTCGACGCTGCTTGTGGCTTCATCGAGCACCAGCAACACCTCGGGGTTGAACGCCAGCGCGCGGGCGAAGGCCAGCAACTGCCGCTGGCCGACCGACAGGTTCGCGCCCCGCTCACGCACTTCGTGGTTGTAGCCGCCCGCGAGCCGCTCGATGAATGGCGCCGCGTTCACCAGTTCGGCGGCCCGGCGCACCTGCTCGTCCGTGATGGCCTGGTTGTGCAGGCGGATGTTGCTGGCAATCGTCCCCGAGAAGCAAACGGGGTCCTGGGGCACCGCCGCCACGTGACGCCGCAGTTCGCGTTGCGGCAGGTCGCGAATGTCCACCCCATCGAGGGTGATCGCGCCCTCTTGCACGTCGTAGAAACGGGCAATCAGGCTCACCAGGCTGCTTTTGCCCGCGCCGGTGGCGCCGACCACCGCCACGGCCTGCCCGGCGGGAATGGTCAGCGAGATGCCCTTGAGCACCGGTTCGGCGGGATCGTAGCCGAAGGTGACATTGTGAAAGGCGATCTCGCCGCGGACGGGGGTGGGCAGCGTGGCCGGGCGGATGGGGTCGCGCACCTCTGCTTCGGTGTCGAGCACGCCGAAGATGCGCTCGGCGGAAGCCATGGCCGCCTGGAGCACGGTATAGCGTTCGGCAAGGTTGCGGATAGGCTGGAAGGCACGCTCGGTGTAAAGGATGAAGGCCGCCAGGGCGCCCAGGGTGGCCCATCCTGCCAGCACGCCCTGGCCTCCGCCGTAGAGCAGGGCCGCCGTGGCGATAGCGGCCATCAGTTGCACCGAGGGCAGAAAGAGGGCGAAGATCACCACCGAGCGCAGGTTCGCTTCGACATAGGCGGCGTTCAATGTATGAAAGCGCGCCCGGCTGGCCCGCTCGCGGCCAAAGAGCTGGGTCACCAGCACCCCGCCGATCTGCTCGTTCAGATAGGCGTTAATCTGTGCCAGCCGCTGCCGCACCAGGCGATAGGTCGCGCGCATCAGCCGCTGGTAGATCGCAACGATCAGCGCCAGAACCGGCAGCGTCGCCAGGCTGATCAACGCCAGGCGCCAGTTCAGCGCGAACATGATCGTCACAATGCCGATCAGGGTGACCAGGTCGGCCAGGATCAAGATCAGGCCCTCGGTGAGGAACTCGTTGAGGGCTTCCACGTCGTTGGTGATCCGCGTGAGCAGGCGCCCGACCGGGTTGCGGTCAAAGAAGCTCAGGCTGAGGCGCTGGATGTGCCGGAAGAGCGTGACGCGCAGATCCTGCATCACCGTCTGGCCGACGCGATTGATCAGGTAGGTGTGGGCGTAGCGCAGGGCGAAGGTCGCCAGCAGGACGCCCAGGTAGAGGGCGAAGATCGGAGCGAGGCCCTCCAGGTGCCCGGCGCGGATCGGCCCGTCAATGGCCCGCTGCACCAGCAGCGGCGGCACGATCTCGGTCAGCATCGCGCCTACGAGCAGGAGCGCCGCCACGAGCAGCGAGCGCCAGTGCGGCGCCACGAAGACGCTCAGCCGCCGCACCAGGCGCGCGTCATAGGCCTTGCCGAGGATCGTGTCCTCATCGAAGCCGTGTGACATAGGGACTCCTCTAACCATCAGGACGTACGCGGTGGAGGGGATGCGGGGAGGCGAAGCCTCCCCGCATCCCCCTGTTCCCGCCCGCGGCGGCCAGGCGACCTGGCGCAACCCCCACGGCCCTCCCGCCGCGGGCGGGCAACAACCGGTTCGTGAGGGGCCTGCGGCTCTCCACTCCTCCCCGCTGGAAGGTGACTGCGTAATACCATTTCCTGTTGAACTTTCCGCATTGGTCGGAGTGCGGGATCGCACGGTGACGCCCTGCGGGGCAATCCACAATCCAAAATCGGCAATCAACAATGGTATAACTCTTCTAACCATGAAGATAGGCTGTTCACGGGAGGGTTTGGGAGGGCGCAGCCCTCCCAGGAACAACCTTTGCGCATCCCGCTGGTGTGGAGCAGGTGGGTGGGGAAACCTGGTTTCCCCACCCCCTCACCCGGCGGGCGGATGTGGTACCTGGCAGACCACGCGGCGAACCTGATGGTCTTTGAACAATTACTCCGCTCTAGCCCGCGCAGGCGGGCTTCGCATTCCGTAGCCGAGGGGTTTAGCCCCACGGCCAGCCCGGCAGAGCAGATGCATTGCTCAAAGACCATCAGCCCCACGGCCAGCCCGGCAGAGCGGATGCATTGCTCAAAGACCATCAGGTTACCCTTCCAACTCCGCCGTAAGCAACTCGCGGCGGTACATCGCGGCGTAGCGCCCCCCCTGGCGCAGCAGTTCCGTGTGCGCGCCCCGTTCGACGATCCGTCCCTCGTGGAGCACGATAATCTGGTCGGCCTCGCGGGCGGTGGCAATACGCTGGGCGATGATGATACTGGTGCGGCCGCGCACGACCTCGCGCAGCCCGGCCAGGATCTCGGCGGCGGTGTGGGTATCCACGCTGCTCAGGGCATCGTCGAGCACCAGCACGGGGGGATCGCGCAGCACCGCGCGGGCGATGGCGACGCGCTGCTTCTGCCCGCCCGAGAGCGTCACGCCGCGCTCGCCGACCAGCGTATCGAGGCCATTGGGGAACTGGTGCAGGTCGTTCACCAGGCGCGCAACCTCGACCGCGCGGCTCAGGCGCGCCTCCAGGTCCGGCGCGTTCGCGTCGTCGACGCCAAAGGCCACATTCGCCCGCAGCGGCAGGCTGAAGAGGAAGGTCTCCTGGGGCACGTAGGCGATCGCCCGCCGCAGATCGGCCAGGTCAAGCTGGCGCACATCCAGCCCATCGAGGAACACCGCGCCGGCATCGGGGTCGCGCACACGGGCCAGCAGACCGACCAGGGTCGTCTTTCCGGCGCCGGTGGCGCCCACGATCGCCAGGGACCCGCCAGGCGGAATGGAGAAGGAGATGTCCTGGAGCAGCCAGGGCGTGGCGCGGCCTGGCGTGCCGGAGGCGGGATCCTCGGCCCAGCGCACCCCCACCCCGCGATACTCCACGGCGCCGCGGGGGGCGGGGAGGCGCAGCGCGTGGGGCGGCGAGGTGATGGCCGGCGGCTGGTGCAGCACCTCAACCAGGCGGCCCATGGAGGCGGCGGCCTGCTGGTACAGGGAGAGCATCCAACCCAGGATGATCATCGGAAAGGCCAGCAGGCCGAGGTAGGCGTTGAACTGCACCAGCTCCCCCACGCTCATCGCCCCGGCGGCCACCTTGCGCCCGCCGACGAACAGCACTAGCGCGGCCACTATGCCTAGACAGAGGGTCATACTCGGCCAGAGCAGGCCGCTGAGCAGCACGTAGCGCAGGTTCAACTCGCGGTAGCGGCGGTTATCCTCGGCGAACACCGCCAGTTCGGCCTCCTCCTGGGCGTAGGCCTTGATCGTGCGGATGCCCGAAACATGCTCCTGCGCGCGGGTGGAGAGCGCTCCGAACTGATCCTGCACACGGGTGAACGCCGCGCGCATGCGCCCGCCGAGAAGCACGAAGATCAGCGTGGTCACCGGCAGCAGGAGCAACACAAGCAGGGCCAGCGCCCGGTCAATCGCCAGCATAAAGGCCGCCGCGGCGACAAAGGTGAACACCGCGGTCGCCGAGCCATTCAGACCAGGACCGAGGACCTGGCGCACCGCGCTGAGATCGTTGGTGGCGCGGGCCATCAGGTCGCCGGTATGGTTGCGGCCGAAGAACGTCTGGTCCAGCCGCAGATAGTGGGCAAAGAGCGCGGCGCGCAGGTCGAACTCGATATGGAAGGCCGTACCGGAGAACAACATGCGCTGGAGGAAGCGGAAGCATCCCTCGGCGAGGGCCGCCATGATCAGCAGGCTGCTGTAGCGCAGCAGGCTAGCGGCGGCGAACTGGCCGGCGGCGAAGGCGTCCACGGCCAGGCGCAGCACGAAGGGGCCCAGGGCGCTGACGGCGGCGGTGATGGAGGCGCAGAGAGCGCCGGCCAGCAGGCGCCAGCGGTAGCGGGCGACGAAGGGCAGCAGGTGACGCAGATGGGTCATGGCGCGAACCTCGGGGCGAGCGACGGGCGCGGAACGGCGCGCGGAAACGCGCGCGGCGACGGCATCGCAGGGAGTATAGCACCGGTGCGGGGCGAAGGGGTCAGTCACGCGACGGATGTTGACCAAAGCTGGCTGGTTTGTAGCCGGATCGCCACTTTTTGCTTAAAAGCAACGATTGACAATTTTTCTTGCCTTCTATATAATTTAGGGCAGTATAAGGTATTTACATCCTATACCTTTCCCGCTGTGCAACTCCCGCCGTGAGGGTGGAGGGAGGGGCATGCAACGCCAGGATCGCGAGGTGTGCCTGGCGCCCGGTCAGTGGTCCCGTTGTAGTAGCTGGAGGTTCATCCATGCGCGAAGAAGACAATCTGGTCCCCCCGAAATGGCGGTCGCTGTTCAACAACCAGGACTGGCTGATGCACGACATCGTCGTGAAGTCGTTCTGGGCCTTTGGCGTGATCGCCGCGATCGCGCACCTGCTGGTGTGGCTGTGGCGTCCGTGGTTGAGCGCCGGTCTCTGAGGCCGGGTAAGCAGGTGGTGTCGTTGTAATGGTTTGCCTTCCAACGTAAGGAGCGGCCTATGCCTCCACGCAGTCCAGTGCGCACCAACATCGTCCTTTTTACGATCCTGGGTTTCGTTGTCGCGCTGCTGATCCACTTCATCGTGCTCAGTTCGGTTCGCTACAACTGGCTCGACAACCTGACTCCAGCAGGCACGCCCGCCGGCGTCTTGATCCTGCACTACCTGGGCGCCCTGCTCGGCTGAGACCCGTGGCGCCCGGCGCTCGATGGCGGCTGGAGCACCACGGGGTTGGCAACAACCGCCAGCAGGGGGTGCTGGCGGTTGTTGCCATCTTACGGCCCGGGATTATTCCGGTTTTTGCACATAGAACATTATTTGACCTTCCAAAGCATCGGGTGTATACTGACAGGTGCATGGTCAGGGTCAACCACTCTCGCTTTCCTTGGCGTTTTATCCGCGTCCCGCACTCCCCCGAGGCAGGCTGTGCAGCGCGACCGCCCTCCTGACGCCCTGACGTATATGTCGGAGCCGGCTGCCCCTGGTGCGGTGGCGCCGGGCTGCTGACCTGGAGCTCGAGGAGACCTCTATGCAAGCGCCAACCCGGCCCAGTGATCGACAGGCTGCGATCTTCATTTCGGTGGCCGTTGGCATCGTCGTTGCCGTGGTGACGACGGCAGTGTTCTGGTGGGTGTATAGCCTGGTGCTCGCCCCCGAACGCGCCGCTGCCGCTATCGCCGCCGCGACCCCCTGGAGCCCGAGCGATGGCATTAAGGTGATCACCAGCGCGCAACCCAATACGCCCACCGATGGCCGCCAGCCATGGCTCGGCGAACAGGCCTGGACGGAAGGGGTTCAGGCTGGCCAGGCGTGGGTGCAGGCCAATCCGAACACGGTCAACGTGCAGGTGCTCGCCGGGATGACGTCGGCGCAGATCTGGACGTACATGCAACAGTACGTGTCCGGCGCCCTCGGGGTTGGATGCCAGTACTGCCATAACATCCAGAACTTCGCCAGCGACGAGTACCCGCAGAAGATCGCCGCCCGCAACATGCTCTACCTGGTGAGCGATGTTAACGCCGAGTTTATCGTGAACCTGCCCAACTGGCGCGGAAACTATGTGCAGTGCGCCACCTGCCATAACAACGCGCCTAACAACCTGGAGAGCGTCAGCGTCCAGTTCATCAAGAGCGTCCCCGATATTCTGGTGACGGTCGATCCGCTCGATGAGAACGGCGTGGCGATCACCGATCCGGCGCTCAAGCCCGAAGCCCTGCAACAGCCGATCAGTCTCCAGGACTCGGTGCTCTACTACCTCTACAACTACTTCGTCTGGAAACCGTTCGACCCCAATGTTCCCGAAAGCGGTCGTGGCGCCCTGGCGCTGACCTACGACGGCGGGCGCACCCAGGAGCAGGTGACCATCAACCAGAACGTGATGAACTACCAGTCCTGGTCGCTGGGCGTCGGCTGCACCTACTGCCACAACTCGCGCAACTTCGTTGGCTATGAGCTGGAGACGGCCAGCAATATCTCCAATCCGCAGTACGGCTATAACAAGCTCAAGGCCCAGCGCATGTTGCAACTCACCACCTGGCTGAAGGAGAACTGGACGACCTACGGGGCCATCCCCAAAGACGCCATTCCCTCCGAACTGGAAGGTGGCGCGAGCCGCTTCTCCTACCAGCAGATCGATGGGCAGTTCTACAACGTGCCGGGTTGCTACACCTGCCACCAGCGGGCAGCAATTCCTAAGGCGGCGATCAATCAGGCGACGATCCCGGCCGGCGATGCCGGGGTGGTGGTCCTGCCGCCCATCCTGCGTGGAACGCCGTAGGTGGCAGCGCGGGGCGCCATGATATCGGCGCCCCGCGCTGCAACTCCCTGCCTAGAATCGAGCCGTCAATGAGTGACACCCACAAAGGCTCAGGCCTCGCCCCCGCGCCTACCCCGGCCACCCCCCCGCTCGCTTCGCCTGTTCCCGGCCTGCGCGGTACCCTCTCCCGCTCCATCACACTGATGAAGCCGGTGACCTGGTTCGCGCCTGCCTGGGCCTTCCTCTGCGGCGCGGTAGCCAGCGGCGCCCTGTCGTGGCAGCTTGAGCCGATCAGCCGCCTGGCCCTCGGCATTCTGATGGCCGGCCCCATCCTCTGCGGCATGTCGCAGGTGGTCAATGATTACTGTGACCGCGACGTGGACGCGATTAATGAGCCCTATCGCCTCATTCCCTCCGGCCAGGTCAGCCTGCGCCACGTCCATATCCTGGCGCTCATCCTTACCTGGCTCGGCACCTCTATAGCTTTTATCCTCGGCGGTCAGGTGGCCCTCTTCGTCGGTCTTGGCCTCATCGCCGCGCTGGCCTACAGCCTGAATCCCGTGCGCGCCAAGCGCAATGGCTGGATCGGCAATGCGCTGGTGGCCATCTCCTACGAGGGTCTGGCCTGGATGGCCGGTCACGTTGCCTTTGCCCCCCTCACCACCCAGAGCGTCGCGATTGCGCTGCTCTACTCCTTCGGCGCCCACGGCATCATGACTGTCAATGATTTTAAGAGCATGAAGGGCGACGCCGTGATGGGCATTCGCTCCATTCCGGTGCAGTATGGCAAGGTGGCTGCCGCGCGCATGGTGGTGACGATTATGGGCCTGGCCCAGATTGGCGTGATCGTGCTGCTCGTCGCCTGGGGCCATCCGATCGCCGCGGGTATGGTGTTCCTGCTCCTCGCCGCCCAGAGTGTTCCCAATGTGCGCTTCATCCGCGACCCGGAGCATAACGAGGTGTTCTTCAACGCCACTGCGATCATGCTCTACGTCTGGGGAATGCTGGCCGCGGCGATTGGCCTGGCTTCCTGAGGGTCGCTGCGCGACCGCGGCGAACGGGCGCTCCGCTGCTGGCAGGCGCCCCTTTCTTGGAGCGAGAACTGGGGGAATTATGACGCAACGTGTGGTGATTGTCGGCGCCTCGGTGGGTGGCGCCACGGCGGCTATCACCCTCCGTGGCCTGGGGATCGAGACGGTGCTGATCGAGCGCGAGCTGGCCAGAGCCAAGCCCTGTGGGGGCGCGGTGCCCCCCGCTGCCTTCAAGGAGTTCGATCTGCCCGCCACGCTGATTGACCGCAAGGTCACCCACTGTCTGGTGGTGTCACCCTCCGGCCAGGAGACCCACATTGATGTTGCCGGCAGCGTGCCCGGCGCCGACGATTATGTGGCTATGGTGCGCCGCGAGGTTTTCGACGGCTTCCTGCGCTCCCGCGCCCAGCAACGCGGCGCGGAGTTGATCCATGCCCAGCTTACCGGTCTGCGTGTCGAACGCCACGGGGTTACCGTCTCCTACCGGCGCATGGGCGATGGCAGCGAGCAAACCATCACCGCCGACGCGGTGATCGGCGCCGATGGAGCCTACTCCCCCACCGCGAAGTTCCTGCGCCTGCCCAATCTCCCTCGCGCGATCGCCCTGCAGGAACGCATCGCCCTGCCCGATCGCCAGATGGCCCGCTGGGAGCGGACCGCCGATCTCTACCTCGGCCACGATGTCAGCCCCGATCTCTACGCCTGGGCCTTTCCCAAACGCGACCATATCGCCGTCGGGGTGGGCGCGGGGCCAGGCCATACCGCCCGGGTCCGCACCCTGCTCGCCAATCTCAAGGCGCGTCTCGGCCCGGCCCTCGAAGGGGGCCGCGTGCTGTTGCGTGAGGCCCATGCGCTGCCTATGGAGCCCCGCAAGCATATGGCCTTCGACCGCGCCATGCTGATCGGCGACGCCGCCGGCCTCGTCGTGCACACGTCCGGCGAGGGGATCTACTGGGCTATGAAGAGCGGCCAGATTGCCGCCCAGGTGCTGGCCCAGCACCTCGACGTTCCCAGCGCCGCCCATCTGCGGGCCTACGAGCGGCTCTGGTGGGATCAGTACGGCTCGATGTACGCCTTCTTGCGCTGGTTGCAAACATGGGGCTACGGCAACGAACGGCAGATGGAGGTCTTTACCGAAATGTGCCGCAACCCCGATGTGCAACGCCTCACCTTCGATAGCTACATGCACAAGCAGATGGCCCCGGCGCCCTGGTTGGCCCAGCTCCGTATGACCTGGGACATCATTCGCGCCGAGGCGCGGAACTACCTCCACCGGCGCGCGCCCTTGCGCGAACAGCGCGCCTATGTTGCCGTGGGGGCCGGGGAACCCTCGTTGTAAGTGTTCACATTTCTCCTGGGAGCGCGGGCATCTTGCCCGCGGAGACGCGACGGGGGCGAAACGCCCTCGCTCGCAGGCCCGTGGGTTACCCCAAGTGTGAACAGTTACCCCTCGTTTCCCCACAGCTCTACTCTACCACCAGCACTCCCTTCATCCCGGCAACGTAGTGCCCCGGGAAGGTGCAGATAAACTCATACGTGCCCGGACCGGGCGGCTGGAAGGTGAAGGTCACTTCCTCACCGGGGTCGAGCATTGGCGAGGCCACCAGCAGGCCAGGCGTGTCAGCGGGGGGAACCGCCCCGGCGGCGTTACGGGTCACCCGCACCTGGGCCTGCGCAACGTCGCTGACCGCCGAGGCCACCTCGTCGCCGCCCTGCACCAGCACCCAGTTGTGCTGCACGGCGGTAGCCAGGTTCTTGAAGGTCAATGTCACCGGACCGTTGGGCACGGTAACTCGATCCTTGTTGAAGATCAGCAAGGCGGCATCGGTGCCGATCTCAATCGGCGTGCCTGTGCCGGAGACCAGCGCCGGACCCAGCGGCTCGGTGGGGATGCCCGCGGCGCCGCCGGAAGGCGCAGTGGTTGGCTGAGCCGGCGCCGTTGTCGCGGCAGGAGCGGCGGTCGGCAGCACCGCCGGGGGCGCCGTCGGCAGCACGGCCGGCGGTCGCGTGGGTTGCGGCACGGCGGCCGTACCCTGACCTATGCTGCCTCCAAAGGCGATTGCCAGGAACAAACCCACCAGACCCACCGCCAGAGCCGCGATGATCAGCGACAACAGCGGGGGACCGCCGGCGCTACCGCCAGAGAACACGTTGTCGGTCGAGTCAAACCCGGGAATTCGCGGCCCGCCACCCTGCGGAGCTCTCCAGCTCATCTGGGCACCTCCATGTAATTCCGTTCTCGTGACAATCTGAACAGAGTCTAGTGTAGCATAAAAGCAAAAATCTGTTGCAGCGCGGGCCGGACCCGGGGTGTGACGTAACGTCTTGCATGTTCTTCCACGCCCGGCGGCTCAAGAATGTGGGGAAACCCGGTTTCCCCACACCCCTCCTCCTGGGAGGGTTGCGCCCTCCCAGACTCTCCCAACGGGTGGGGGTATGGGGAAACCCGGTTTCCCATTCCCCTGCGGGGCGGGGGCGTGGAGAAACCCGGTTTCCCCACCCCCCTGCTCCAGCAGCCTATGTTCACGTGAGACGGTCATGCGCATGGCGCACGACGCCGCGATGACCATGCCCTGGGAGCGCGGGCGTCCCGCCCGCGCCACGGCGCCGCGGGCACGGTGCCGGCCCCCTCCCGGACCCTCCCCCACCGGGGGCGGGAACCCGGCGCCTCCCCCCCAGCGGGGGGAGGCTGGGAGGGGGGCGGAACGCGGCGCACGATGGTCACTCAGCCGTCCATGCGGCTCCGCCGCGAACCGACGGGATGAACATCCTTCTTGGGAGGGCTTCGCTCTCCCAAACCCTCCCAGGGGCCGGGGCCTGGGTGCGCGGGCCGGAGGCCCGCGTCCGCTGAGGGATGGGGAAACCCGGTTTCCCACCCCCTCGCCGAGAGCTTATGTTCACGTTAGCGGTCACGCATCCGCTTCCGGCCCAAGGGCGGTATACACCGGTCCCTCGGGTTTGAGCGTGCTCTGGTAGAGGATAGGCCGGCCCGCTTCCCAGGCCAGCGCCGGCAGCGGTGCGGCGGCGCGCAGGGTCGCGGCCAGGGCGCGGATCGCTTCCGGGCGCGCGTCGTCGCGCAGGCGCCCGAGGGTGAGGTGGGGCGTGAAGGGGCGCGCTTCGGGCGCGAAGCCCAGCGGCGTCGTCACCGCGAAGACGGCGGTCCGTAACCGGTCAAGGGCGCCGATGTCACCCGCCACGCCGGCCCAGATCACCCGTGGCCGCTGAAGCCCGGGGAAGGCCCCCAGACCGCTGAGCGCCAGGTGGATGGGTGGCACGTCCAGTTCGGCGAGACCGGCGATCAAGGTGGGCGTCAGAGCCGCGCCGGTCTCGCCGAGGAACTGCAGGGTCAGGTGCATGCGCGTCGCGTCCGTCCAGCGCACGGGGGGGGTGCCGCGGCGCAGTCGCTCCTGGGCCGCGGCAAGCGCCGCACGCACCTCCGCGGGTAAGGGGAGGGCGATGAAGAGCCGCATCGCTGATGATAGAGCAATCCGAGGCGGGCGGGAAACCATCAGGCGCCGCGCCTGGCAGATCCGGGCGGCCTTCCCGACACACGTCGGATTCAGCAAGAAATGGTATTACCTGTCGCCGAGCATGCGCGTCGGATCCTGACTGTCAACCAGTTCGCTGGTGGGGTTCAGGCGCGTGTAGGTGCCATCAGGATTGAGCACGCGCGCCCGGTAGTTGTCGGCCAGATAGGTTTGCAGCAGGGTGTCGTGGACATAGCGCATCAAGGCGGGGTCCTCGACCGGAAAAACGGCCTCGACCCTTCGATCGAGATTGCGCTCCATCAGATCGGCGCTGCCCAGGTACGCTTCGGGCTGGCCGCCATTGTGGAAGTAGTAGATGCGGTGGTGCTCGAGGAACGGCCCCACGATGCTCCGCACGCTGATGTTCTCGCTGAGCCCGGGGACGCCGGGGCGGAGGCTGCACATCCCGCGCACGATCAGATCCACCCGCACGCCGGCCTGCGAGGCGCGGTACAGTGCATTGATCATCGACGTGTCGACCAGAGCGTTCATCTTGAAGATCAGCCGTCCATCGCCGAAGGCGCGTTGCCGTTCGATTTCGCGCTTGATCAACTGTTTGAGGTTGGCGCGCAGGGTGACCGGGGCGACGAACAACTTACGGTAGGTCTCCTGGCGGCTGTAGGCAGTCAGAAAGTTGAACAGATCCACCACATCGGCGGTCAATTCGGGTCGGCAGGTGAGCAAGCCCAGGTCGGTATAAATGCGTGCCGTCGTGGCGTTGTAGTTCCCGGTGCCCAGATGGGCGTAGCAGCGAATGCCATCCTGCTCCTTGCGCACCACCAGGGCCAGTTTGGCATGCACCTTCAATCCCAGCAACCCATAGACGACATGCACGCCGGCCCGCTCCATCTGGCGCGCCCAGATGATATTGTTTTCCTCGTCGAAGCGGGCCTTCAATTCTACGACCGCGGTCACCTGTTTGCCTTGCTCGCGGGCGTGCATCAGCGCCTTGACGATCGGCGAATTGCTGCCCACGCGGTAGAGCGTCTGTTTGATCGCCAGCACATCGGGGTCGTCTGCGGCGGCCTGAATGAAGTCGATGATCGGCGAAAAGGAGTGATAGGGATGATGCAACAGAATATCGCCGTGCTGGATGGCCTCGAAGATGTCAACGTCATCGCGCAGGGCGTGGGGCAGCACCGGCACATGGGGCGCGTCCTTCAGATCCGGGCGATCCAGGCGCAGCAGGCTCATCAGGTCGGCCAGGCCCAGGGGACCGCGCACCGTATACACATCGGTCGGGCTGATCTTCAGGTTTGTTGCCAGCAACTGCACGATGCGCTCGGGCATCGAGTGATCCACCTTCAGGCGCACCACCTCGCCGAAGCGTCGCCGCCGCACCCCCTGTTCGATAGTGGCCAGCAGGTCATCGGCCTCGTCCTCCTCGATCTCCATATCGGCGTTGCGAATCACTCGAAATGGATAGCTCGCCCGCACTGTGACGCCGGGGAACAGCGCGTTGAGGTGGGCGGCGATCACCTGCTCCTGCCAGATAAAGCAAGCCTGGCGCCCGGCGGGCAGGTCGTCGGGCGCGTCGCATAGATCGGGGGGCAACTGCACCAGGCGCGGCAACACTTCGGGCACCTTGACGCGGGCGAACAACTCGCCCTTCTCGCGATCCTGGATCACGACCGCCAGGTTGAGGCTCAGATTCGAGATGAACGGGAAGGGCCGGCTGCTGTCGAAGGCCAGCGGTGTCAGCACCGGAAAGACATGCCGATGGAAATATGTCTCTACCCATGCACGCTGGCCCGGGTTGAGTTCACTATAGTCGTAGATGAACACCCCGTGCGCGCGCAGGTTCGGCAGCAGATCCTCCAGCAAGAGCTGGCGTTCTTCATCCAGCAAGGGCAGCAGTTCACGGCGGATCGCCATGAGTTGCTCGGTGGGCGTCAGGCCATCGGGCGACTGCTTCCGCACCCCCGCGCTGATCTGCTGCTTGATCCCGCTGACGCGGATCATGAAAAACTCGTCGAGGTTCGACGCAAAAATGGCCAGAAACTTGACCCGCTCCAGCAGGGGGTTACGCGAGTCGCGTGCCTCCTCGAGAACGCGCCGGTTGAAGGCGATCCAACTCAGCTCGCGGTTCAGGTAGGAACGATCCACGGGCGCCAGTGTTACGGTATCAACCGCTTGTTCGTCTATGGTCATACCAGTTCTCCATGCGGCTACGCCGCACACCAGACTCTCCCGTGGGCCGGGGGATGGGGAAACCTGGTTTCCCCATCCCCCCTCTCCACCAGCCCGGTGTTGTGTTAGACGGTCATACGCATGGCGCACAACGCCGTGATGAAAACGGTTGTTCCTGGGCGGGCGCAGCCCGCTGACACCCGCCCGCGGGCCGGGGCCCGGCTGCGCGGGCTGCCGGCCCGCATCCGCGCGGGGGCTGCGCCAGCCCACACCCGCCCGTTGGGCGAGGGTCTGGAGAACCCTGGTTTCCCCGGACCCCTGCTCCACACCAACGGAATGCACAAGGGTTGTTCCTGGGAGGGCGCAGCCCCCCCAAATCCTCCCGCGGGCGGTGTATGGTCAGTTCACGGATTTTTTACGGATATATCTCGTAGTATAGCCAATGCTGCCGCTGGAGGCAAGGAGGGCGTTCGTAAGTCAGGGCTTGAGCAACGTCTTTGGGTCTGGCCCTCAAACCCGATCCGGTTGGGCAGCACAGCCGCCCTGCACTCCACCCGGTAAGGGGGGACGAGATGTTTTATCCGGCGCCCGCATATCCGAATCTCGCATCCTGGCCCGTTTGTACCAGTGTACATGACTTGCCAGGGCCACGAACCGTCACTCTCTGCACATGGAAGCACCCACGCGCGCCAGATCTACCATCCTGGTCGTGGAAGACGACGCCGATATTGCCCGTCTGCTCCGCGCCTACCTTACCAGCCGGGGTTTTAGCGTGCGCGTCGCTACCCGCGGCCAGGAGGCCCTGGAGGTTTGCCGGGCCATGCCTCCTGACCTGGTGTTGCTCGACGTGCGGCTCCCCGACATCAGCGGCTACGAGGTCGGCATGGCCCTGCGCGCCGCGCCGGAAACCCAGAACATCCCCATTGTGGTACTCACCGCCTTCGGCGAACGCGAGCACCGCCTTACCGCGCACAACCAGGTGCGGGCCGACTATCTGCTCGACAAGCCCTTCGACATCGAGGAACTGTACCTGGTCATCCGCAACCAGATTGACCAGGGACGGCGACGCGGCCATTACCACCCGGTCACCAATCTGCCCACCGGCGAACTGGTCAACGCCCGGCTGCGCGACTTGCTGGTCACCGAGGGCTGGACCCTCGCGCTCCTGCGGATCGCGGGCTTCGAGCATTTTACCCAGCGCTACGGTGTGATTGTGGGTGAAGACGTGCTCAAGTTCACCGCGCTGCTGCTCTGCGACGTGGTGCGCCAGCACGGCGCGGGCGCGGCCTTCGTGGGCCAGATGGTCGTAGGGCCGTATTTTGTCCTCCTCGCTCCGCCGGCCCCGATCCCGGCAATCATCGCCGACCTGACCCGTCGCTTCGACGCCGACATTCGCCTGCACTACGGCTACCGCGATCTGCGCGCGGGCCGCGCCCCGCAGATGCTCCTGGCCGTCGCGACGATCGGCCCGGAAGACGGGCCGTTCAGCGACATCCGCGAACTCACCGAAGCCGCCGAGCAGCGGCTGTCCATCGCCCTCACGAGCGGTCAGGAACCCTCTTCCAATCCCCACTCCCGCAACACCTCCAGCCAGTAATGGCTGGTCAGATCCATATGCACAGGCGTCAGGCTGACATAGCCCTCGGCCACGGCGGCGACATCGGTGCCATCGTCGGCGTGATCCTCGGGTTCCGAGCCATCGATCCAGTAATACGGCCGACCCCTGGGGTCGTGGCGCACCACCAGTTCATCGCGGTACGAACGGCGACCCAGGCGCGCGATGCGCATGCCGCGCACCTCTTCCGGCGGGCGCGCCGGTACGTTGAGGTTCAGCAACACGCCCTGGGGCAGACCCTGCTCGCCCACGCGCCGCACCAGCCGCACCAGCGCCGCCTGAGCCGCCCGGAAGTCCCAGGGAGCGTTTCCGGTCCGCAGTTGCGACACGGCAACGCCCGGAACCCCGAACATGATCCCTTCCATCGCCGCGGCGACGGTTCCCGAGTAGAGCAGGTCGGTCCCCAGGTTGGCGCCGAGGTTGATTCCCGAGACCACCAGGTCGGGTTTGCGCGGCAGGAGGCCCATCATCGCCAGAGCCACGCAATCGGCCGGCGTGCCGTCGCAGATCAGGGCGGGGCTGCCGTCGGGGAGCGCGCCCTCCCAGGCCCGCAGCGGGTCGAACAACTTCCGATAGTGGCCCGCCGCGCTCCAGTTACGCTCAGGGGCCACCACCGCCACCTCTCCCACCTGGCTCAACGCCGCGCGCAGGGCTACCAGCCCTTCGCTCTGATAACCGTCGTCGTTTGTGATAAGAATGTACATACGAAGACAGCGTTTCGCGGTGCGGCCGTTCCTGATTACCGTTGGGGGGTGTGGGGAAACCCGGTTTCCCCACACCCCTGCGGACGCGTGCCGGAGGCCCGCGCACCCAGGCCCCGGCCCCTGGGAGGGTTTGGGAGGGCTACGCCCTCCCAGGAAGAACCTTTTTTCATCCCGTCGGTGTGCGGCGGAGCCGCATGGACGACTGAAGTGAATGGAATCACTCTTGCGGAAGATCCATGTCGCTCAGGCGCACCGTCTTGCGCCCCTGGAACTTGATGGTCTTTTGCCCCTCGCTGGAGAGTTGCCCGCTCTGTTCAAGGTTCTTGATCTCCTGCTGCATTGTCTGGGCCAGTTCGAGTTCGCCCTGGTTCAGCAGGCGCGTCACGGCGCTCTTGAGTTTCTGGGTCGCGCCGGCCACGTCGCCCTGGGCCAGATCCTGCAGCGCCCGCGTCTGCAGCTTGAAGGCGCTCACCTTCTCAACCACGTTCATGACGCCAGGATGGACCTGTTGAAGTTGTTGGGGATCATTGGTAAAGGTGAGCAGCACATCCACGCGGTTCTTTTCGCCGCTGCGTCCCAGCGCCGGCACGTCGTAGCTCACCTCGGCCTGGCCAATGCGGTAGGTGCCGGCGGGGCGCTGGTCCACCAGCAGTTCGACCAGCAAGGTCCGTCCTGCGCCGGTTTCGAGTTCACCGAGGGGCACGCTGACCTCGCGATCGGAGAGGGGCCGGTACCCCAGGTTGCTGATGAGCGGGAGCACCTGCCACACGGCCCGCGGGGTAATGCCCTGGACCAGCCGCAGGTTCAGGATGGCGTTCTGCACGGCGACGCTCTGGGCCTTCTGCACCGTGTTGCGGAAGTACTCGGTGATCTCATCGGGCCGCGCAATGTAATCAGCGGTGCCGCCGGAGCGATTGGCCATTTCGATCAGCAGATCCTCGTTCCAGTCCTGGCCGACGCCAAGGGCGGTAATCGGCACGCCGAGGCGCCCGGCGTCATCGGCGCGCAGGAGGCACTCATTTTCGTTTTCGGTCTGACCATCAGTCAACAGCACCAGGCGTCGGATGGCCCCCGAACGGTCGCGATCAATCTCGCGGAGCGCCCGATCAACCGCCGGGGCGATCCTGGTTCCGCCGGCGTCGCGGATGCGCGCCACGCGCTCCTTGATTGCCCGCCGGTCGGTCACCGGCGCGGCGGGCACCAGCACCTCCGTGCGGTGATCAAAAATCACGATCGATGCGATATCCTGAGCGTCCAGCAGGTCGATCGCCATACTGACCGCCTGGCGCACGCGTTCGATCTTCTCGCCCTTCATCGAGCCCGAACGGTCGAGCACGAACCCGACATTCACCGGCATGCGCACCTGAGCGACGACCTGCGTCGGTTGCACCTCGATCAACACATAAGCGACCTGCGCGGTCTGCGCTGGGAGATACGGGCGCGCGAGGGTTGCGCGTAACGTCACTTCACCGGCCATATCCGCTCCTCTCCGCTCGCGCTTCCCCGCGCTGGCGGAGCCGTGATCCGTCTATATTGCCCCGCCGGAGCCGCGCCATCGCGGGGGCGAAGCGCGGCTCCGGTTTTACAGTATAGCATGTTCGCCACCCGTTCCTCGACGGTAAGGCATGGTTCAGGATCGGGCGTTCTAGCTTGACCGTTGCTCCATCGAAGGCGGCGCTACGCAGTGTCTTGCGATCGCTGCTGCGACTCGGAGATCAACACTTTATCCACCCGCAGCCCGTCCATATCCACCACTTCAAAGCGCCACTTGTCCCAGTGTACGACCTCGCCCGTGCCGGGGATCTTCCCCAGCAGGCTGATGACAAAGCCGGCGAGCGTGTCGAAGCGGTAGGTCTCCTCTTCCGGCAGTTCCTCGACGTCGAGGAGCGTCTTGACCTCGTCAATCGGCAGCGCGCCTTCGACCAGCAGCGAGCCGTCCTCCCGGCGCACCACCGGCGGGCTGGTGGCTTCATCGAACTCATCGGCGATCTCACCGACGATCTCTTCGAGCACATCCTCCAGGGTGACGACGCCCTCGATTCCGCCCAGTTCGCCCACCACCAGCGCCATATGGCGGCGACTCTTGCGGAAGGTGGCCAGGAGCGCGAAGGCGCGGCTGTTCTCTGGCACGTAGAGTGGCGGTGAGACCACTTCGCGCACGCGCGCGTCCTCACCCTTGCGCCGGTAGAGCATGAGCAGATCCCGCACGTGGACCACGCCGACGATCTGGTCGGGCGAGTCCTGGTAGACGGGGAAACGCGAGTAGCCGCTCTCCAGCACCCGATCGAGCACCTCGCCCAGGGTCGCGTCGGCCTCGACCATCTCCACGTCGCGGCGAGGGGTCATAATATGGCGCACGGCGCGGTCGCTGAACTTGAAGATGCTCTCGATGAACTCGCGCTCCTGGGGTTCAACCGTTCCCTCTTCGGCCCCCTCGCGCACCAGGGCGCGGATGTCCTCCTCCGTCACCTGGGCCTCCGGCGCGTTGCCCAGCCCGATCATCCGCAGGACCAGTTGGGTCGAAGCCGAGAGGAGGGCCACAATCGGGCTGGTCAGGCGGGCAATCAGGATCATCGGCTGCGCTGCCAGGGTGGCGTACAATTCGGACTTGAGCAGCGCCACCCGTTTGGGCACCAGTTCGCCGAAGACCAGGGTGAGGTAAGTGATCAGCAACACCACGCCGAAAAAGGCCACCTGATCGGCATACGCTCCTATCCAGGGCCACGCCCGAATGAACGGAGCAACCTGTCCCGCGATGCGGGCGCCGCCGAACGCGCCGGTCAGGACGCCGATCAGGGTGATCCCGATCTGCACGGCTGAGAGGAACCGGTTGGGATCATCCTGGAGTTGAAGCGCGGCCATGGCGCCCCGGTTGCCATTTTCAGCCTGTTGCTCTAGCCGGCCACGCTTCGCTCCCAGGATGGCAAGTTCCATACCCGCGAAGACGCCGTTGGCGAAGATCAGCGCCAGAATGATCGCGATCTCGGATATCATGGTGTGCCCAGCGCCGCGCGGCCAGGCCGCTGCGCTGAGAATGCTCCTTCCTTCGTGCTCTAACGTGAAAATAGGCTGCTGGAGCAGGGGTGTGGGGAAACCCGGTTTCCCCACGCCCCTACCCGCGGGAGGGCCTGGCCCTCAAGCAGGGGGATGGGGAAACCGGGTTTCCCCCTACCTCCGCCCGCGGGAGGGTTTGGGAGGGCGCAGCCCTCCCAGGAACAACCGTATGTTCATTGCGGCGTTGTGCGCGAATCGCATGGATGGCTAACGTGAACATGGGCCCCAGGAGTGTGGGGAAACCGGGTTTCCCCATCCCTCAGCGGACGCGGGCCGGAGGCCCGCGCACCCGGGCCCCGGCCCACGGGAGGGTTCGGGAGGGCGCAGCCCCCACGGGAGGGTTGGGGAGGGCGGCGCCTTCCCGGGCAAACCCTTGTGCATCCCGTTGTTGCGCGGCGCAACGGTAGAGCGCCCCGGGTTGGGGCGCAACGACCGTTCGCCCGATCCGGGGCAACGGCCTCATTCCTCAGCCTGCCAGGGCGCGCGGCGGCTCCAACCGGAAGGGGTGCAGCGACGTTGCCGCATCAACCGGCCATGCTGCTACCGATAGTGCACGATCCGCAGGAAGCTCTCGGCCTTGAGCGAGGCCCCGCCAACCAGCGCGCCGTCAATATCCGGCTGAGCCATAAGGTCGTCAATATTGTCCGGTTTAACGCTGCCGCCGTACTGGATGCGCACCGTCTGGGCGACTGCATCCCCGTACAACTCGGCGAGGGTGCGGCGAATAGCCAGATGCATCGCCTGCGCGTCGGCGGGGGTGGCGGTGTCACCGGTGCCGATGGCCCAGATCGGCTCGTAGGCAATCACCACCTCAGCCATCTGCTCGACACTGACCCCCTCCAGCGCGGCGCGCACCTGCCCCGTCACGATTGGTTCGGCCTCGCCCGCATCGCGCTGCGGCTTGCTCTCTCCCACGCAGACAATCGGGCGCAGCCCGGCGGCCCGAGCGGCGTGCAGCTTGCGGTTGACGCCGGCATCGCTTTCACCGAAGTACTGCCGGCGCTCGCTGTGACCAATGATCACATAGGTGCATCCCACGTCGACCAGCATGCCAGGAGCGATCTCGCCGGTATAGGCCCCTTCGCGTTCGTGGTACACGTTCTGCGCCCCCAGGGCCACGCCGGTGCCCACCAGCAGCGGGCGCACGGCATAGAGCGCCGTAAACGGCGGACACACCACCACCTCGCGATCGTTCCCGACGTTGAGCCCGCCGAGCAGCGCCTTTACCAGTTCAACGGCCTCACCCACGGTCTTGTACATCTTCCAGTTGCCGGCGATGATCGGTGTCCGCATGGTCGCACCCTCCTAGCTGCCCAAGGATTACACCCGTATCACGAAGGTCAACAGCAAGCCAATGGCCACAGTTACCCCGAACACCCGCCAGTCCCATGCCAGCACCCTGGCGCCGTCGAAGGGTCCCGCGGGAATCATGTTGAAGAGGCCAATCCAGGCGTTGATGCTATACCCGATCCGCAGGACCAGCTCGAGGGGCAGGCCCAGCACAGCCATACCTGGTGGGATGAACCACAACGCCAGGAGAGCGAGGACGGCCAGCGCCAGGTTGCTCGCGGGGCCTGCCAGGGCGATCAGGCCGCTCTGGCGGGGGGTGAGGTAGCCCTGGTGCCACACCGCCCCGGGCGCGGCGATGAAGACCCGCAGAAACGCCAGGGCGATCGAGATCAACAACCAGGGATCATTGGCCACGAAATGGGCCGTCGCGCCGAAACGTCGCGCGACCATCCGGTGGGCCAGTTCGTGCGCCACGAAGCCCATGCCGCAGGTCAGGGCCGCGGCAAGCAGCACGGGCCAGAAGGCCCGGTTGAGCACCTGCCCACCCATAAGATAGATGGCAAATGCCAGGGAGGTGCCGCTCCAGGCCTTCAACAGTTCGAGCGGCTCGTTCTTGCCTCGTAGACCGATGTCATCGGCCGGAGGAGTGAAAATGTCGCGCACGCGGTGCCTTTCTCCCTCTCCAGATGCCTGCGAACCCTCATCAACGTGCATTGTAGCATATCGCAGCGTGACGCGACGCATAGCCTCACCGGCAGAGGCGTGCGCGATCGCCGTGAGGCGACCGCGCACCTCCTGTCACGAACAGGACGTGCGCGGTGGAGAGGTGCGCGGAGGCGAAGCCTCCCCGCATACCCCCTTTTCCCGCCCGCGGCGGCCAGGCGGCCTGGCGCAACCCCCACAGCCCTCCCGCCGCGGGCGGGCACCAACCGGTTGGTGGAGGGACTGCGGCCCTCGACCCCTCCCCACCGGGAAGCGACCGCGTACCTCCTGTCACTGAAGGATTACACCGCAGTTACCCAGTTCAAGGCGCCAGCATCCTATACTCCTGCCGTACACGGTAGTGGAGTAAATCAGGAGGCCATCGTGACCGCGCCATCGCTGCCCAACGACCTGATCCGTCGCGCCCGGGCCGCCGACCCCGAAGCCCTCAGCGCCATTTACGAGCACTACGGCCCGGCTATCTATCGCTACATTTACTTCCGGGTGGGTGACGCAGAACTGGCCCGCGACCTGCATAGCGAGGTCTTCGTGCGCGTGCTGGAGGGCATTGACCGCTACGAGGATCGCGGGTGGTCGATCAGCGCCTGGCTCTACCGCATCGCCTACGCGCGCACCATTGATGCGCTGCGGCGGAAGGAGCGCCACGCGCAGGTCGATCTGGAACCGTGGGATCTCTCGGACGATGGACCCGACACGGCGTTGGATGAGCAACTCAACCGCGCCGCTCTGCGACGCGCCTTTCCGCGCCTGTGCCCCAATCAGCGCAGGGTGCTCATGTTGCGTTACATCTACGGGCTCAGCCTGGAGGAGACGGCGCGCCAGATGGGCCGTAGCGTTGGCGCGATCAAATCGCTGCAACACCGCGCCATCGACAACCTGCGCCGCCTGGTGCTGGAGGATCTGGGCGAGGCGGAGTGACGCATGAGGGGAGGGTACTGGGAGGGCGAAGCCCTCCCATGACCACGTCAACGCTCCTTCAGCACAGTCACCAGATCGTCCAGCGAGAGCGTTGAGAGGCGCCGAGGCGGAGCTTTGGGCGTGCCGCACAGCAGCAGGCGCCGGTTCGGATGGAGGTACCAGTCGGCGTCAGCGTCGATGCGCTTGAGCGTGAGATACACCGGCTTGAGATCCACGCTCGAACGGCGCTGCGCCGCGACGCCCATGTACCCTTGCCGGTCGCGGTAGGCATAGAGCACTGCCCCGTGGCTGTACGCCAGGCGACTCGAGCCCCCATCGTCGCTCTGCATGGCGATCCCCAGCCCCCAGCGCGTCTGGAACTCTCGTCGCCGCTTGAACGCCTGTTCCAACCGCACCTGGCGCAACTCGTGTTCGTACCAGGCATCCAGGTTCGGCAGCATCGCCTGGGCCACATGGTGCGGCCGGTTGGGGAACAGCGCGTTGTAGCCGGCGATCAGGTCGTTAATGTTGAAGAACACCGGCTGCCGTTCCATGAACGCCTCGGCGTTGTCGATGCGCGTCACCTGTTCCACCAGACGACGCAGCGCCTCATCGTCTGGCGCGAGCGCGCGGCGCACGAGTTCGGCGGCGCTCAAGGTCGGGTCGGCGCTGTGGTGGTGATCGAAGCGCCCGCCCCCCGTATCCACGTGCACGATCAGCGGATCGGCATCGGCCGCGGCGTCGTTCAGGGTACGCCCGGCAGGAACAAAGGCCAGTTCCGCGTCAGCGGCGCCCCCAAAACGCACCAGAATCCAGATCGCCGCCAGGCAGTCCAGATCGGGCGCCAGGTGGCCAACGATAATGTGTGGGGTGACCAAGGAATGTTCACTCACATTCTAGGAGCCTCTCCGAACGTCCCGCTCTGGTGCGCCTCGCGTGGACCGGGCAGGGAAATCGGAACGGCGCTGTTCAGGGCTGATACGGGGTCCTGATGGCTACGGCGGGATGGGGCGTGGGAGGGGGTGGCCTTCCTCGCAACAATCCATCCATGATCAACGTATCAAGCCACCAGGTTCAAATAATCCTTGAGACTTCAAGTATAACAGACGGGCGCCCTTATAGTCAATGAAATGTCATTTTCAGCATGGTATACTGCCCATCGGCATGGATCTTCCAGCGTCCCAACCCAGGAGGTATTCAGTCCATGACACTGATCGAACGCGCAGGCCCCACCCACGCTCGCGAGGTGACGGTGGAGTGGTTGCGGAGCATCCCCTATGTTATCCAGTCACCCTATCGCCCACCTACAATTGCCGGGGTGATGGTCAAAGATCTGACGGTGCATCTCGATGGCCGGGGCGATGTCATTGAACTGTGGAGCCGGCCATGGGTGGACAGCGAGGGTCTGCTGGTGCCGGCGCATGTCTACCAGAGCGCTACCGATTACGGGGTAACGAAGTGCTGGCACCTGCATAATGAACATACTGATCAGTTTACGGTGACGCGCGGTAAATTGCAGGTCACGCTGGTAGATATTCGGCCTGACTCGCCCACCTTTGGCCACGTGAATCCGATCTTTCTCGGCAGCCAGAAGCCGCGCCTGATCAAGATCCCGCCGATGATCATGCACGGCTGGAAAGCCCTCTCGCGGCCAGAGGTCATTGTGGTCAACTTACAATCCCACGTCTATGATGCCGCCGACGAGTTCAAGTTTCCCTGGGATTGCGTGCTGACCGAGGTCTGGGAGCCACGCAACGGTTGATGTTCCTTCCGGCAGGAGTTTAAGGGCGGACAGAACATCCGGGCTAACGCGGCTTCTGCCGCATCGGGACGCCCCGGCGCAGGCCTCTGGTCACCCCTCTCCCGCGCGCGGGAGAGGGGACGGGGGTGAGGGCCAATCAGCGCATCCCAACGCCATAAAGCCCCTCGGCGCTCATGTGTTCTGTCCGCCCCTAAACCGGCAGGAGGGAGGGAGCGGCGCTAAGGGCACTACTTTTGGAGCAGGGGTATGGGGAAACCGGGTTTCCCCATACCCCCGCCCGCGGGCGGGCCTGGCTCTCACGCAGGGGTATGGGGAAACCGGGTTTCCCCATACCCCCGCCCGCGGGCGGGTTTGGGAGGGCGAAGCCCTCCCAGGAAGGATGTTCATCCCGTCGGGGGGGCGGCGCAAGCCGCATGGACGGCTGAGGTGACCACCGTTCGCAGCGTGCTGCCCCTCTCCCAGCCTCCCCCCGCCGGGGGGCGGCGCCGGGTTCCCGTCCCCAGCGGGGGAGGGTCAGGGAGGGGGCCGGCACCGTGCCCGCGGAGCCGCGACGCGGGCGGGACGCCCGCGCCACCGGCCTATGTTCACCTCAGGACGAGACACCCCGCAACGCGCCGGCGACTGCGCCGCGAGTACCATCACAGCTACCATCCGCACCGGCATCAGGACTCCAGTTCCACCGCATGCTCGATGTGCGCGAGCCGGGCGATGCGCCCGGCGCCGTCCACTTCAACCGCAATCACGTCAATGCGCCAGGCGCGGTCGTTGCCGGCCCCGCTCTCCGCCAGGTATGTCTGGGCGAGGTCCGCGAGGCGGCGCGCCTTGTGCGTTCCCACGCTGATCTCAGGGAACACGGGGGTTGCGCCGCGCGCCCGGCGCGTGCGCACTTCCACAAAAACGACCTGGTCGCCCCTGGTGGCGACCAGGTCGATTTCACCGGCGGAGCAGCGCCAGTTTCGCGCGATGATCACGAAACCATTGCGTTGGAGGTGCGCTGCCGCGGCCAGTTCCCCGAAGCGGCCCAGGCTGGTCTTAGCCGAAGGCATACTTGCGCCAGACATCGTGGCGTTCGATCTCGCCCAGCAGGGCGAAGGCCACGTACTGCGGCTGCCGCGGCGTCGTCAGCAGTTGCATGTTCGCCTGTTCGGGGGTGCGCCCGCCCTTGCGATGGTTGCAGTCGCGGCACGCCGTCACCACATTCTCCCACGTGGTCGCGCCGCCCTGCGAACGGGGGACCACGTGATCCATCGTCAACTGGGCCCGTCCGGGCTGGGCGCCGCAGTACTGGCAGGTTTCGCGGTCGCGGGCGAAAACGCCTCGCCGCGAGCAGGGCAATTTCATCCGACGGGGAATGCGAATGTAGCGCACGAGGCGGATAACGAGGGGGACGTCAAAACTGATCGAGCGCGCGCGGAGCTGCTGGGTGGCGGCTTCGACCAGCTCCGCCTTTTCCTGGAGCAGCAAGACGAGGGCTCGCCGAACCGAAATCAGTTGCAGCGGCTCGTAGCTGGCATTGAGAACAAGTACTCGTTGTCCCAAGGCACCCACCCCCATAAGAACCGTTGTACGTGTACAAGGGCTCTTCGCGCGGGGGTCAGGGTGCCCCCCGGCTAGAGCGCCAGGCCTCTGGCCCGGCTGGCGGAGGAGACCGCACGGATGGCCCGCAACACAACGCTGCCCCCGACTCCGCCGCAGCGGTCGTCGAACCGGGCAGGGCAGAGCCGCGCCAACGCCTGATCGGGGGCGTTGGCACGACCGGGTTGATGTGTTCGGTGCCTCGCGTGGGCCATACTGCGCCAGTGTCCTGCAATGCCGCTCCGGTGTTTTCTGGAGCGCCCGCCAATCGTGGTGTCAATATAACAGTAACATAGATGGGTGCAGCTTGTCAATTTGTAATCGTTCACATTCACATACCCGGAGGTGTGTGGTCGCCTTCCGGCGGGGAGGGGTGGAGGGCCGCAGTCCCTCTGCGGACCGGTTTCCCCGCCTGGCGTTGCCGGCGGTTCGTCGCATCATCGTCCCCTGGAGCGGGGTGTGGGGAAACCAGGTTTCCCCACACCTCTGCCCGCGGGAGGGTAGGGTGCGACTTCCTTTCCCGGCGAGCGGTCAGCGGGTTTGCCGCCGGGCGGCTTCACTGAGAATAAGCTCGTCAATCAGCCGCTCAACGGGGGCCCGGTCGTCGGTGAAGGGGGCGTAGCGGGCCTGGGCCGGGGTAAAGGGCCGCACCGGTCCAAAACGCCCTTCGTTGAGGGCCCAGTACATCACCAGTTGCAGGGCCCGATAGCGTGGCTCGCCCTCGGCCAGGGTCGCCATCGCTGCCGCGTTTTCGATGAAGTGCGCCGCGCCATCTCCCACCGGCGCGTTGACGCCTACCAGGATGGCGTTGGCGAAGCGCGTGTCGATGACGTAGACTTCGGGGAAGACCGCCAGCATGGTCGAGGCCAGGGCATTGACCAGGCGATCATCGCCGCTGGCGGGCCGCCCGGCGTTGACCACGGCCACGCCACGCGGCGTGAGGCGCGCCCGCACGTCACGGAAAAACTCCACCGTGGTCAGGTGAAATGGCACGTAGGGTTGCTGGTAGGCGTCCATCCCGATCACGTCGTAGCGCCGGCTCGTGTTCGCCAACCAGGCGCGGGCGTCCTGAGCATAGGTTGTATAGCCCGGGTACGCGGGGTCCTGGTCCTCCATATCGAAGTAGCGCCGGCCCAGTTCGATGATCGCCGGGTCAATTTCCACGGCGTCAATCAGCATCGCTGGCCCGTAAATGGCCAGGAACTGCTTGGGGATGCTGCCCGCCGCCGAGCCCAGCAGGGCCAGGCTGCGCACCTCGGCGGGGCGCATGCCAGGGTAGACGTAGGGCGCCACGGTAAAATAGTCCCATGGTCCGCCGTCGGTCAACAGGTCGAGGGGGTCGCCGGTCTGGCGATACTTCAGGCGATAGACCGAATGGATGGCCTGGCCTTCGTTCAAGATCAAGACCCGCCGCCGGTCCTCTGTGCCCGAAGCGTAGCGGATCGTTTGCTCGGCCACCTGGATGTAGTTATGGCTCGACTCGCGTTCGGCGATCAAGATGCAGCCGCGACAGTCGGCTGTCTTCATGGTCGGGACGAGGGTGTAGTGGAACAGCGCAAGGGTGGCCACGCCGGCGAGCATGAGCAGGGCGCGCCGGTCGCGCAGCCCGATCGCGCCGAGGGCCACCAGGAAGCCGGCGAAGAGGAAGATCGTCGCATTGGCCCCGATCAGGGGGATCAGCACCAGCACGGTGAGAAAGGTCCCGACAATCGAACCAATGGTGGAAAGGGCCGAAATCGTGCCCGCGGCTCGCCCCGCCTCGGCCACGCCGTGCCGGGCCTCGTGCAACTGCAGACGCACGGCGAAGGGGCCGACGGTGGCTATCAGGATCACGGGAGCGGCGAAGAGCAGGATGACCCCGGCCAGGGCGCCCAGGAAGCCGCTCGCGGCGACGCCGCGCAGCGAGGACTGGGCCAGGTGCAGGAACGGTCGCGCCACCAGGGGCACGATCGCGGTGAGCAGCCCGGCCCAGGCGATCAGCCAGAAGAGCAGCCGGCGCTCGGGCTGGCGGTCGGCCAGTTGCCCGCCGAGCCAGTACCCCGCAGCGAGGTAGACCAGGGTCATGCCGATGACGGCTGCCCAGATCGGCTGCGAGGTCCCAAAGAATGGCGCCAGCAGGCGCGGCATCACCATTTCCACGCCCAGGGTGCCCACCCCGGCGAGAAAGACGACGCTCAACAGGAATCTATCGGTGCGTGTCACGGATGCGCCCGCGCATTCTGTCCGTCCTCACCTCTCGGTAGGGGAGGGAGCGTTGCTCAGCGAATGGCGTTCAGAATCAACCCCTGGAGCAACTGGATCAGCAGGATGGCCACCAGCGGCGAGAGGTCAATCATTCCGATGGTGGGCAGCACGCTGCGAATGGGCCCCAGGATCGGCTCGGTGATATCGCGGAGGATCTGCGTGACCCGCATATTGCCCAGCGGGTCGATCCATGAGACCAGGACCCGCCCGAGGATGGCGAAAAAGAGCACATTGAACAGCAGACTGATAAACGTTACGAGAAAGCCCGACATATGCTCAAACCTTTCTGTGAGGGCCCGGAACCGGGTGCTGACACGCTGACAATCAGGTGAACAAAGCCGGTTGGAGAGGCGTGGGGAACCCGGGGTTTCCCCCCTCTCCAATCGTGAGGTCTGAGATGGCTACCTATGATTGATCCTCCAGGCGGGCCTGGACGGCGGCAGCGTGGGCGAAGAGACCCTCGGCCTCGGCGATCCGGCGCGCCGCCGGCCCGATCCGCGCCAGGGCGGTCTGGTTCACTCCAATGAGCGAGATCACTTTGCGAAAGTCATCAACGTTCACGGGCGAGGCATAGCGCGCCGTGCCCTCCGTCGGCATGATGTGCGAGGGGCCGGCGCAGTAGTCGCCCAGCACCTCGAAGGACTGCTCCCCAAGAAAGACGCCGCCCGCGTTGCGCACCTTGCCGACATAGGCCCACGGGTCGGCCAGCAACAGGCAGAGATGCTCGGGGCCATAGGCGTTGGCCAGTTCGAAGGCCGTGTCCAGATCGGGGGTGATCACGACGCCGCCGCGCCGGCTGACGGCCTCGGCGGCAGCCCGCGCATTGGCCGGCGGTAGCGCCTCGAGTTGCCGGCCTATCTCGGCTTGCACGGCCCGCGCCAGTTCGGGCGCGTCGGTCAGCAGGATGGCGCTGGCCTCGACGTGCTCGGCCTGGGCGAGGAGGTCGGCGGCGACGTAGCGCGGATCGGCCCGGCCATCGGCGATGACCAGGGTCTCGGTGGGTCCGGGCAGGCTCTCGATTCCCACCGCGCCGAAGACGAGGCGTTTGGCCTGAATAACGTAGCGATTGCCCGGCCCGACGATTTTATCCACCCGCGGCACGCTCTCCGTGCCATAGGCCAGCGCGGCGATGGCCTGCGCTCCACCCACGGCGAAGACCCGGTCCACTCCGGCGATCCAGGCCGCGGCAAGCACCACGTCGGCTGGTTCGCCGGTATCCCGTCGGGGTGGCGAACAGGCCACGATCTCGCCGACCCCGGCGACGCGCGCCGGCACGGCGGCGTGGATCAAGGACGAGGGCAACGGCGCCGCGCCGCCCGGCACGTATACGCCTATCCGTTGCAGCGGGACCACGAGTTGACCGCGCGCTCCTTCGACGCTGAAATCGATCCAGGAGTTGCGCGTCTGATGCTCGTGAAAGCGGCGAAGTTCGGCCACGGCCAGGCTCAGGGCCTCGCGCAGATCCGCGGGCAGGGCCTCGGCCGCCGCGCGCCAGCGCTCGCGGGGAACCTCCAGCCTTGCCGGCGCCACGCCGTCAAAGCGTTCGCTGCACGTCCGCAGGGCCGTATCGCCGCCGGAGCGCACCTCGGCGATAATCGCCGCCACCGCCGCCGTGGTCGCGGCATCGGCATCGAGGGGGCTGCGGCGCAGCACGGTGGCGCGGGCCACCGCCAGGTCGGCGATGATCGGGATGGGCATGGTCCGTACCTTTCGCTCAGTCGCACATGGCGCTTCCTCATTATACCCCGAAGGCGCGAAATGCACGCAGTGGGGCAGCCAGCGGTTCACACCTGGCGCAACACATGCGCTGATGAGCGCGGGCGGGACGCCCGCGTCGTGTTTCCGCGGGCAAGCTGCCCGCGCTCCAGGGAGCAATGCGAATACGTAGCAGCCGGGTTTCCCCGCGCCCACGGGGAGGGTCCGGGAGGGCGCGGCCCTCTCAGGAACACCCCGGTTCACCCCCGCGATGCAGAGGGCGCATCGCACGGATCGTCGCGCTTAACCGCCACCGAATCCGCGCCACAGCGCGGTTTCATGGCGATCAACGCTTGACAGTCCGCATGCTATCGCGTATGATGAACCAGACAGAGTGTAAACGATAATGTCTGGACGCGCCCGCGCGCATCCGGTATCCGCTGCACGTATCCTCTCCCCAGGTCGCCAGGATTCGCTTTACGCAAGCATGTGGAGTAGCTATGAGCCAGCTACGAGGACGACGGGCGGGGGCGCTGCTGCTGCTGCTGGCGGCGATGCTACTCGCTGCGCTGCCATCCGGCAACGCCCAGGCCCAGGGGAAGATCTACTTCCCGCAGACGGGCCATTTTCTCGGTGGGGCCTTTCGCTCGTTCTGGGAGCGCAATGGCGGCGTGGAGATCTTTGGCTATCCGGTATCGCCCGAGTTTGTGCAGAACCGTGATGGCCGGGTGGCCCAGTATTTCGAACGCGCCCGCTTCGAACTCGATGTGGTCAACAACCAGGCCGTGATCAGCCTGGGGTTGATCGGGCGCGAGTATACGGCCGCCCGGGGGTTGGGCTTCCCGCCCGTCGCGCCGGTGCGCGCTCCAGGCTTGCGCTTCTTCCCCGAGACTGGCCATACCTTGCGTGGCGAGTTCCGCAACTTCTGGGAACGTCGCGGCGGCCTGCGCATTTTTGGGTATCCGATCTCCGAAGAGTTCGTCCAGCAACTTGACGATGGGCGCAACTACATCGTCCAGTACTTCGAACGCGCTCGCTTTGAACTGGTCGGCAACCGGGTGCGCCTCGGCCTCCTCGGCAGCGCCCTGGTGCCCTGCCAGTTGCGGCCCGGGTTCCCCCCCAACGCCCCGCCGCCCGGCCCGGTTCCCGAGGGGAGTTCCGAGGCCTGCTTCGTCATTCCGGGGTTTGCGGCGCGGGTGTTTCCGGAGGCCAGCGCCCCGGGTACGACCCTGGGCTTCGAGGCTCGCGGCTACGCCGGCGGCGAGGAAGTGGCCATGTGGATCAACCTGGCCGCCGGGGGCGTGCGCGCCGTTCCCTACCGTGTCATCGCCGACGCCGACGGGGTGGTGCTGGTCGGGTTCCGCACCCTGGCCACCGATCCGCCCGGCAACTACAGCATCGTCGGTCAGGGCCTCCGCAGTGGCCGCGTGACCGTGGCCGGCTTCCGGCTCGTGCGGTGATGGTCTTTGAGCAATGACTCCGCTCTAGCCCGCGCCAGCGGCCTTCGCATTCCATAGCCGAGGGCTGATGGTCTTTGAATATATCATCCGCTCTAGGCCGCGCCGGCGGGCTTCGCATCCCCTAGCCGAGGGCTTCAGCCCCACGGCCAGCCCGGCAGAGCGGATGAATTGCTCAATAACCACACAACCGCGTCCTACGGTCGCGCTTCGAGCACCAGGGGAATGTCGGTCGGCGCCTGGTCGCCGTCACGGAGCACGCTCAAGGTGACCGTGTCGCCGACGCGGTGGTCCAGGTCGAGTAAGCCGATCAACTGATCGCCATCGGCTACGGGGCGCCCGTTGAGGCCGAGCACGATGTCCCCGCCGACCCGCAGGGGCACGCCGTTGAGCGTCACGTCACGTGAGCCGCCCCGCAGCCCTGCCCGCGCGGCAGGGCTGTTGGCCTGCACATCGGTGATCAGCACGCCCCGCGAGACCGGCAACCCCAGGCGCTCGGCGCTCAGCGCGTCGAGCGAGAACATGCGTATGCCCATCCACGGGTGTTCGTAGCGCCCCTCGCGGATCAGCGCCGGAACCACCTTGAGCAACGTGCTCGCGGGTACGGCGTATCCAACTCCTTCGAACGACCCGCCGCCCTGGCTCACCGCGATGGCCGTGTTGACGCCGATCACCTCACCCCGCGCGTTCAGCAGTGGCCCGCCCGAATTGCCAGGGTTGATCGCCGCATCGGTCTGGATAATGTTGGGGATGCTGAAGCTCCCGAACGTCCGCGTCGGGCCGCGCAGGGTGCGGCCCAGGCCGCTGACGACGCCGACGGTCAGGGTGTTTTGCTCGCCGAAGGGGCTGCCGATCGCCACGGCCGTTTGTCCCACTGCAACCTCGCGCGAATCGCCGATCGGCAATGGCGCGACGCCCGGGGGCAGGGCGCGCACCCTGAGCACGGCCAGGTCGCTATCCGGGTCGCTCCCCACCAGATCGGCCAGCGCCGTGGTACCATCGTACCAGCGCACCTGGAAGCGCTCGGCGCCATTGACCACGTGGTGATTGGTTACGATGTGGCCCTGGTCATCGTAGAGAAAGCCTGATCCCTGCCCGCGCGATCGTTCGGGCAGCCCCGGCACAGCCGGGTGGTTCTCGGGGAGCGGGGCGCCGAAGACATCAATGCTCACCACGGCGGGGTTGGCGCGGCGGTACAACTCGACCAGCAGCCGTTCCTGGTCGGCCAGGGCCGCGCTGATCGCCGGCGCCAGGGTTGGCTGTGGCGGGATGGTGGGCAAAGGCGGGCCGGTCGGTCGCGGGGCGGCGCCAGGCGCCCCGGCCTCGGGCGTGACCACCGATAGGGGCGGCACGCGCTGCGCCGTGGGTTCGGCCTGCCGCCCCAGAGGTGACGGCGGCAGACTACAGGCCGTCAGCGCCAGCCCGAGCAGCAGTGGCAAAAGGAATGTTCGCATAGTGGGGGGTGTTCTAGCAGTCCGAAGCTAACGTGAACATAAGCTCTCGGCGCGGGGCGTGGGGAAACCCGGTTTCCCCACGCCCCCGCTCCGCAGGGAAATGGGGAGACCGGGTTTCCCCATGCCCCCGCCCAGTGGGAGGGCGCAGCCCTCCCAGGAAGTAGTTTCATCCCGTCGGGGGGTGGGGCGCGAGCCGCATGGATGGCTGAGGTGACCATCGTGCGCCGCGTTCAGCCCCCTCCCAGCCTCTCCCCGCTGGGGGGAGGAGCCAGGTTCCCGCCCCCAGTGGAGGTGGGTCAGGAATGGGGCCGGCACCGTGCCCGCGGCGCGGCGCCGCGGGCATCCCACCCACGCTCCCAGGCCATGTGAGCGGGCGTGGTGCACCCCGCGCATAGGGCCTGACGTGAACATACACCCTTGACGAGGGGGCATAGGGAAACCGGGTTTCCCCACCCCCCCCGCCCGCGGGAGGGCCTGGCCCTCAAGCAGGGGTAGGGGGAAACCTGGTTGCCCCCTACCTTCACCCGGTGGGAGGGTTTGTAAGGGCGCAGCCCTCCCACGCACACTATCTCGTCACCGCGGGGATGGAGGTGGGGGGCTGGCGCCCGGCAGTGGGCCAGAGCCCCGGCCAGATCGAGCAGAAGAACAACCCGGCGAAGAAGCCTGCCTGTGCGCCGTTGAGCAACAGCAGCCAGAGGGGAGCGTGCCAGGCCCCGCGGTAATGGCCGACGATTTCCAGCGGCCAGAGCAGGAACGGCGTGGCGCAGAGCGCCAGCCGGGCCCACCAGGGCATGGCGCGGAAGCCGTCAAGCAGCCGCGTCATGCCCGGAAAGCGCCCGCCCACCAGCAGGCGCGCGGCCCAGAGGCCGATCGTCGCGCCCCAGCAGCGCGCACACACGGCCATGGGCAGCCCGAAGAGCAGGTAGGAGCGTTCGGGCGTCGGGCAGACAAACGTCGCGAGCATATCGCGGGCGAGTTGCCCGCTCTCTGCCACCAGCGGCAGACCCGAGGCGCGAAAGAGCGGCGAAAGCATCGGCCCCAGAAACAGGATCCAGAGGATGGCGTCGAAGGCCCATGTGGGCCAGCGGCGAGGTTCCCGTGGAAAATGGTGGAGAACGCTGGTGGTCATACTCTTTCCAATGCTTGTATCAACACAGTCCCCTGGAGCGGGGTGTGGGGAAACCTGGTTTCCCCACACCCCCGCCCGCGGGAGCATCTGGGGGCGCAGTCTTCCCGGGAAGAACCGTAGGTTCATCCCCTCGGGGGGCGGGGGGCTGCAGGCCCTCTACCCCTCCCCGCGGGGAGGCGACCGCCTACCGTCTGTTACGTAAGGCAACGCACATCCCACCAGATACGCGGCAGGCGGGCGACCTTCTCGCGCAGCTTGAGGTGCGCCCGGCGCGTATAGGCATCGTAGTCGTTGGCTTCGAGCTTGTCAAGGATGCCGCAGTAGATCCGCGCGGCGGCGCCGATGGCCAGGCGGCTCTGCGGAGGGAGCAGGGCGATTCCTGGCCAGCTCTCGGCGTAGAGCCGTCGCGTGCGCGCGACCTCAAAGCGCATCAACGCGCGAAAGCGCTCATCGTACACCCCGGCCAGAATATCTTCGGCGGTCAGCCCGAAGCGCTCCAGATCCGTCTGGGGGAGATAGACGCGCCCGCGACGGGCATCTTCGCCCACATCGCGCAAAATGTTCGTGAGTTGCAGTGCCACCCCCAGTTTGATCGCGTAAGGCTCGGCGCCCGGTACATAGCCGGTTATGCCCATCACCAGCAAGCCCACGACCGAGGCGACGCGGTAGCAGTACAGCCAGAGATCGGCGAAGTTCGCGTAGTGGGAAATGGTCAGATCCATTGCGACGCCGGCAAGCAGTTCATCAACCAGGGCCGCCGAGAGATTGTAGCGGGTGCGGGTGTCGTGCCAGGCCACGAGCACCGGGTCATGGAGGGCGGGGCGGGGCGCGCGCACCTGTTGCACCCAGGCAGCCAGGGCGCGGGCGGGGTCATCAACGGCCATATCCACCGTGTCATCGGTAGCGCGGCAGAAGGCATACAGGGCGCGCACGGCGCGCCGCACATCCGGGGAGAGGAACTGTGAACTGAAGTAGAAACTCTTTGAGTGCCGGCGAATAATGCGCTCGCATTCGGCATACGCCTCGGCGAGAGAGTGCGGGGGGCGTGGCGGACGCTCCTCGCTGCCGGCGTGAGGCGAAGACTCGGTCAGATGAAAGAGCAACGCCAGTTGCTCTTCAGCCGGCAGCGGCTGGGAGATCAGCTTTCCGGAGGCGCCAAGCGCCAGAGAGGAACCAGGATTCAGCGACACACGGCTTCTCCTTTGTCTCAGCCCCCGGGCAGCGACCAGGGTTCGGTATGCCAGCGCGTCAGGCTGAGGACCGCTACTCTCACCCAACGCGGCTGGCCATTGCCGGGGCCGCCGCGCCGTCGAGCACTGGTCCGCGTTGTTGTGAAAGAAATCGCTTCCCTTTCATAATACGTGAATTGAGTGATTGAGGCAACTTTTCACTGTGCAAGACCCGTGCAGCGGGTTCTCGGCTTTCCAGAGCCAAAAAGGCCCCTCCCTTCCCGGCGAACAGGGGCGCGCTGTCCAGCGAAGTTCCGCCGTGCACAAGAAATCTGTGCTTATGAAATGTAATTGTTGTGAACCTGAGAGAAAGAAGGGCGTGGCGAGGCGGGACCGGACGCGTAGGGAAGGGTTCGGGCGGGCGCAGCCCTTTCGAGAAGAAGACGTAGTTTCACCGCGTGGCGGGTTGCATGCCAGCCGTCCATGCGACGCCGCCGCGCAACAACAGGATGCACAAAGGTTTTCCTGGGAGGGCTGCCCGCCCTGGTCCCTCTCGCGGGCGGGGGCCGGGCACGGGCGCGTGGGGTAGCGCGGGCGGGCAGAGGTATGGGGAAACCCGGTTTCCCCATACCTCCACCCGGTGGGAGGGTTTGGGAGGGCTACGCCCTCCCAGGAAGGATGTTCATCCCGTCGGTGTGCGGCGCGAGCCGCACGGACGGCTTATGTGCAAAGTATTGGGTCTAAGTTGGATCGTGCCTGACCTGTGAGGTTCTGGCATCTACCGGCCAACACCAAGGATCTCAGCGACGTTGTCCACGGCTTCAAGAGCGTCGCGGCCCAGGAAGGTGCCGGGCATTTTCTGGGTCAGCACCGGGTTCAGGTTGAAGGCCCGCCCGCCGTAGCCAAAGTGGGGCGTTGGCGGCGGCAGGGCGAGGATGGCGCGACCGGTTTCGAGGAGCTGGGTCGCCGTCTCGGTGGTTGAGGCCGACATCGCCACCAGGTCGGGCTGCAGCTTGCGCACGGTTTCGAGGAGATCGCGCAGGGGCACCTCAGGACCGAGGTAGATCACCTGCCAGCCATGGCGCACCAGGAAGACCGCGAGCATCAATGCGCCGAGGTCGTGCTGCTCGCTGGGAGCGCAGGCCACCAGCACCAGGCCGCGACCGTCGGTGATGTTATAGGTATTGAAGAGCCCTGACAGCTTGCGGCGAATAAACTGGGTCGCGAAGTGTTCAGCCGTGACGGTGAGCTTACCGGCGTGCCACTGCTCGCCGATCTCCACCATGGCCGGCTGCACTAGTTTCAGAAAGACATCTTCGAGCGGATAGAGAGCGAAGGCCTCACCCAGGATCTGCTCGGCGCGGGTCGAGTCGTAGTCCGTAAGGGCGGTGACCAGGCGGCTGTTCAGGCGTTCCCAGGTATGGGGCTCTGTGTCAACGGCGGTATTCAACCAGGAGAGATTTGACTCATTGCCATCGTTCATGAGGGCGATGGCCTGGCTGATCGTCAGCCCTTCGGCGGTTCGGTCACGCAGCCAGCGGATGGTGGCGATGTCGCGCTCGGAGTACAGGCGATGCCCGCCATCGGTGCGCTGGGGCCGCGGAATACCGTAGCGTCGCTCCCACGCCCGGAAGGTGTCGGCGGGAACGCCGGTCTCCTGCGCGACGGCCTTGGTATTGTAGCGCGGCTTGTCCGAGAATTGGAACAGGAAATGTTGTTGTGCCATAGCCGACAGCCTTTCACGCGGCAGGTTGCCTCGTGAACAGAGGCACATATTCTAGCACGCACATGGGCGATGGGTGCGTGGAGGACCGCTAATTCTGCAATTACATTGTATCACGCTGCACAAAACCCGTCAATGAAATGCACAGTAAACATTGGCGTTCTCGCCGGACGGGTCGCCCGGACTTGCGACATCGGCAAGATCGGCTATAGTACAGGCTATGCGCGCGCTCATCACCGGCATTAATGGCTTTGTCGGCGGGTATCTGGCCGATTACCTGCTCAGCGAGGGGCGCTACGAGGTGTGGGGATTGGCCCGCGCCCCGGAGCGGGTGCCTGCGGCGCTGTCCGGGCGCATGGGGCTGGTCTATGCCGATCTCAACGACGCGGAGGCAACCGCGCAGGCCCTCCTGGCGGTTCAGCCGGCGCTGATCTTTCATCTTGCCGGGCAACCCTTCGTTCCTGAGTCCTTTCGTGACCCGGCCGGCACGCTGAGCACCAACATCCTGGGGGCGCTGCATCTGTTTTTGCCCATCATCGAGCACCGCCTGCCGGCGCGGGTCCTGGTAGTGGGCACCAACGAGGAGTACGGCGCGATTACGCCTGACGATCTGCCCGTGGATGAAGACACGCCGCTGCGGCCCGCCAATCCCTACGGGGTGAGCAAGGCGGCGCAGAGCCTGCTGGCGCAGCAGTATGCCTTGAGCCACGGTCTCGACATCATCCGCGTGCGCCCGTTCACCCACATCGGCCCCCGCCAGAATGAGCGCTTTGTCACGGCCGCGTTCGCCCGGCAAATCGCCCGGATCGAGTGCGGCTTGCAGCCGCCAGTGATGCAGGTTGGCAATCTCAGCGCCCAGCGTGATTTCACTGATGTGCGCGATATCGTGCGCGCCTATGCCCTCGCCGCCGAGCGCGGCGAACGGGGCGTTGTCTACAATGTAGGCTCCGGACGGGCGGTGATGGTTGGCGATCTGCTCGAGATGTTGCTGGAGGCCAGCGCCACTCGCGTTGAGGTGCAGGTGAACCCGGCGTTGATGCGCCCGATTGACATTCCCGTGGTAGTATGTGATCCGCGGCGCATCCAGGCGCAAACCGGCTGGGCACCGCGCATCCCGTTACGGCAAACCTTGCACGATATTCTGGTTTACTGGCGTGAAACGGTACGGCGTGAGCTTGCCCGCCCCGAAGCGTAACAATACTGTCATCGCTGGCCTCCTCCCCGTTCAACTCACCGCAGGGGTCGAGGCGTAAGATCAGGCCGGTTGTGCGCGCTACGCGCGCGCCCTTCACGCTATCGAGGTGCCATCTATGAAAGCTGTGATCCTGGTTGGAGGTCTCGGAACGCGGTTGCGTCCACTGACCTGTAACACGCCTAAACCGATGATCCCCCTGGTCAACCAACCCTTCATTGAATGGATGCTGCTGCGGCTCCGTGAGCAGGGCATCACCGAGGTCATCCTGGCGGTGCAGTACCTTGCCAGTCGCTTTCGCGAGAGTCTCGGCGATGGCTCGCGCCTGGAACTGAAGATCCATATCGTCGAAGAGACCGAACCCCTCGGTACCGCAGGGGCGGTGAAGAACGTCGAACACCTCCTCGATGGTCCCACCTTCGTCTTTAACGGCGACGTGATGACCGATCTCGACCTCCGGGCCATGCTGGCCTTCCACCGCGAGAAGCAAAGCAAGGTGACCATCTCGCTCACGCCGGTGGAGGATCCCACCCAGTTCGGTCTCGTCGAGATGGATCGCCAGAACCGTGTCCAGCGCTTCCTGGAAAAGCCCGGTCCTGAGGATATCACCACCGATCTGATCAACGCCGGCACCTACATTATCGAGCCGGAAGTGTTTCGCTACGTGCCTCCGAAACAGTTCTATATGTTCGAGCGCGGCCTCTTTCCGGTCATGCTGCAAACCGGCGACCCCATGTTTGGCTTCCCCTCCCGCGCCTATTGGACCGATATCGGCAAGCCTCAAACATACATTGATGTTCACCACGACATTCTGATCGGCAAGGTGGCCTACAACTTCCGGGGTCGGCAGATTGCCGATCGCGTCTGGCTGGAAGGCGACGCGGAGATCCACCCCAGCGCCCAGGTGGTGGGGCCGGTGGTGATCGGGCCGGGGACGGTGATCAAGCGCGGCGCGCGGGTGATTGGCCCGACGGTGATCGGCGCGCGCTGTGTGATTGGCCCGGAGTGCAACATCGAGGGCGCCGTGTTGTGGGACGATAATGTGCTCGATGAGGGCGTGGTCCTGCGGAACTGTGTGCTCGGCAACAAGAACGTGATCGGGGAACGCTCGCACATCACCGAGGGGGCGATTGTGAGCGATGGCTGCAGTCTGGGCGCGGATAACCGCCTGGAGCGCGGCATCCGCATCTGGCCGAACACCGAACTGGGCGACCGCGCGATTTCGTTCTGAGGGGTGGTGCGCAACCCTCCTGGGAGGGTGGATAGGGAAACCGGCTTTTCCCGCACTCCTGCCCGCCGGAGGGGCTGGCCCTCACGCAGGGTAGGGGGAAATCGGGTTTCCCCATTCCCCCACCCGCGGGAGGGTGGGAGAGGGCTGCGCCCTCCCAGGAACAACCTGTTTTCATCCCGTCGGGGTGGGGCGCGAGCCGCATGGATGGCTAACGTGAACATACGCCCTCGGCGAGGGGAGTGGGGGAACCGGGTTTCCCCATACCTCAGCGGACGCGGGCCGGAGGCCCGCGCACCCAGGCCCCGCCCCCTGGGAGGGTTTGGGAGTGTGGTACCAGCGCTTCCACGCCGCCGGCGACAGCACGCGCACCCAGGCCCCGCCCCCTGAGAGGGTTTGGGAGGGCGCAGCCCTCCCAGGAACAACCGTATGTTCATTGCGGCGGTGTGCGGCGGAGCCGCATGGGTGGCTGAGGTGACCATCGCGCGCCGCGTTCTGCCCCCCTCCCAGCCTCCCCCCGCTGGGGGGAGGAGCCGGGTTCCCGCCCCCGGCGGGGGCGGGTCCGGGAGGGGGCCGTCACCGTGCCCGCGGAGCCGTGACGCGGGCGGGACGCCCGCGCTCCCGGGCCGTGTTCATCGCGGCGTGGTGCGCCATGCGCATGACCGTCTCACGTGAACCTACGCCCCTGGCGAGGGGGGTGGGGAAACCCGGTTTCCCCATTCCCCCACCCGGTGGGAGGGTGTGGGAGGGCGCAGCCCTCCCAGGAAGCACGTACCCATCAACTGGAGTTCGACGTAGCCCTATCGTCGGGCTTGCGCTCCGGCTGGTTGCGCGGGGGCGGGGTGGTGACCGCGAGCGGCACGGCCGGCTGTGGAGAAGGGGCAGGAGCAGGTAGAGGGGGTGCTGCCCGCCGGGCGCGCACGAACCCGGCCACGCCCCGGATCACCACCGTCACGCCAGTGGTGACGACCAGCGCCAGCACGAACCACGGCAACCATAGCAGTAGCACCCGGGCCAACGGGGAGGTTGCCAGCAGATCGGCTACGGCGCGGTTGACCCAGGCCGCCTCGGCGAAGCGCAGCAAGTAACTGGCGATCAGGGCGCCGTTCAGCGCCCCCAGCAGCCCCCCCACCACCCGATCCAGCGCCTGCCGGGAACGGCTCTGCGCGGGCGCCCGGGGCAGCAGCGCGCTCCCACCGTAGCCGATAATTGCTACCGTCAGGAGAAATATGGCCGCCACCAGCAGGAAGGTGGGCAGCGCCGGCAGTTCGGGTCGCAGCGTCTCACGAATCCACGCTCCCAGGCGCTGGTTCCACAAATCGATCAACACGGCGGCAAGCAATGTCCCGGCGATCGCCACGAACCCCGCGCGCACGCCGCGCGCCAATCCGATCAGGCCGAGCAGGCCGATGCCCACCGCCACAGTGATGGTCAAGAACATCGCTGTCTCCTCTGCCGCGACACCGGCGCCACGCTGACGCCGTCACGGCTCATGGCCCGCGGGTTCTTGCCGCCATGGCGAAAGAACCGCAGCCTCTACGCAGATTGTAGCACACTGGCCGCTGGATGAACGGCGCGAGGCGGGGCGAAGCATCGGCGCAGCCAGTGCTTCGCCCCTGCGACCGGCGTTGTCCGGCAAACATGCTATAATGCCAGCGCGCTCGCCGCCAGCGTTAGCCCGGCCTGCTCGCCGCCTGTGCTCTCCCTGGCGCTTCCTGCCGCGGTGGTCCGGCAGTGCAGAGCAGGGGCCGACGTGATAGGGAAGGAGACCGTTATGGTACGTGTCGCAATCAATGGCTTTGGCCGGATCGGTCGGCAGAGCTTTAAGGCGATGCTCGAGTATCACCCCGACGAGTTCGAGATTGTCGCCATCAACGACCTCACCGACAACGAGACCCTCGCTCATCTCCTGCGCTACGACTCGACCTACGGTCTCTTCGATGGCGAGGTGACGGTAACGGAAGACAAGCTCATCGTAGATTACGACGATAACCACTACGAGATCGAGGCCCTTGCTGAACGCGATCCCGCTCAGCTTCCCTGGGGCGCTATGGGGGTGGATATCGTCATCGAGTCGACCGGGCGGTTCACCGACGCCGAGAAGGCGCGGGCGCACCTGCAGGCCGGGGCGAAGAAGGTGCTGATCACTGCGCCTGCCAGGGGCGAAGATCTGACCATCTGTCTGGGCGTCAATGAGTCGAGCTATGACCATGGCCGGCATCACATCATCTCCAACGCCTCTTGCACCACCAACTGCCTCGCCCCTGTCGCCAAGGTGCTCAACGATCGCTTCGGTATCCAGCGCGGCCTGATGACAACCATCCACTCCTACACCATGGACCAGAACTTGCAGGACAACGTCCACAAGGATCTGCGCCGCGCCCGCGCCGCTGCGATGAACATGGTGCCCACCACGACCGGCGCGGCGAAGGCCGTGGCCCTGGTCATTCCCGAATTGAAGGGCAAGTTCCACGGCTATGCCATCCGCGTCCCGACGCCCACCGTCTCGGTGGTAGACTTCGCGGTGCTCCTTGACCGGCCTACCACGGTGGAGGAGATCAACCAGGCCTTCATCGAAGCCAGCGAGAGCGAGGAACTGGAGGGGATTCTGGGAGTGAGCGAGGCTGAACTGGTCAGCAGCGATTTCATCGGCACGACCTACAGTTCCGTCGTGGACCTGCCGCTGACCCACAGTATGGGCGACGATTTCTTCAAGATTATCGCCTGGTACGATAATGAGTGGGGCTATTCGGTGCGCGTGGCCGACCTGACCGCCTATCTGGCCGATCACTTCGAGTAGTGAGGTGGAAGGCCAGCGGCCCTTCACTAACCGGTTGTTGCGCGCCTGCGGCGGGAAGACCGTGGGCATTTCGCCCGGCCGCCACGGGCGCGATAGGGGGAGATGCGGGGAGGCAATGCCTCCCCGCGCCCCGCCACGGCATACGTTCCGTGGATGAAAAAGGTTGTTCTTGCGAGGGTCCAGCCCTCCCAAACCCTCCCACCGGGTGAGCGTATGGGGAAACCTGGTTTCCCCATCCCCCTGCGTGAGAGCTGCGCCCTCCCAATACCCTCGAGGTGTTTTCAGCTCAAAGGTTGGGCGCGAGGATACGCCCCCGACGGCCCACCGTCCGCACCAGGATCGGTCCCTCCTGAAGCAGTTTCACCTCCGCGGCGCAGTGCGGGCAGATCGCCAGATGGTGCGATACGGCAGCAGCGTCGCCTGGATCCAGCAAGCCCTGGCAATAGTCCACCAATGTATCGGTTGGCGGGCAGTGGAGTCGATAGAGCCGGCGCAACAGATACGTCTGGAGCGCGCGTAGATGCATCACCCGCGCCATACAGACCGGACAGGCTTGCAGGTGGGCCAGTGTCGCCTCGTCCGCCTCGCCATCGGCCGCCGCGATCAAGGCACTGCTGCCCGGAGGCGCTGGACAGATGCACCGCTGTTCCCACTCCTCATCATTGGTCATACCCTGCGCTCCTGAGTTGACGGTCGGCTACCAACTCCGCCTGTACTGTATGAAACGCAGTTTCATACGGTTTTTACACAATTTTATCATTTGTAGTATAGCGCATCTTTGTCCGACCAGGGTATGCCATCAGCCGTCCATGCGGCTCCGCCGCACACGAACAGGATGAAAAGAGGTTTTTCCTGGGAGGGCTGCGCCCTCCATTTTCATCCCGTCGGGGTGCGGTGCAGCCGCATGGATGGCCGATTGCGCAGGGCCGATCCTCGCGCTACCATTCTACGCGGGGCGGGCCGATTCGACAATCAACGACGAGCGACAGGGCTTCAGGGTCGGTTGACGGCGGCCCACTGCGCCGGAGCGCGGGCGCGCGGCGTTCACCGTCGTCAGGGCGGGAGATGGGCGCCGCGGTGGCGCGAGGGCGATGAAACTGTGGCGGTGTACAATAGGAAGGGTGGGAAACCGGGTTTCCCCACGCCCCTGCCGGCGTTGCTCCCGGGGTGACGCCGCGAAGCGCCCTTCAGGAGGTCAACGATGATCATCCGCTCAATGCTCGTGCTGGCGCTGCTCCTGCCCCTCGCCACCGCTAACCCGGCGTTCGCCTCCCCCGCCTTTCGCCGGGTGTGGGAGCGCACCGACTATCCCGTGCAGCAGGGCCGGGGTGAGCATGGTTGGATCTGGGGGCCGGGACCGTTCACCGCCGGGATCAACGAGGCGTTCCAGCGCGGCGCCTGGTCGTCGCGACTGGTGCAGTACTTCGACAAGGGACGGATGGAGATCAACGATCCCGCTGGCGACCCGCGCAATCCCTGGTTCGTCACCAGCGGCCTGCTGGCCCGCGATATGATCGATGGGCGGGTGCAGATCGGCAAGGCCGATTATATTGCCCTACCGCCGGCCGCCCTCCCTGTGGCCGGAGACCCCGACGCCGCCTTCCCTACCTACGCCGATCTGCGCGCCTATGCCCGCGCCCAGCCGCGCCTGGGCCCCGGCGACGCCGTGGCCGAGCGGCTCACGCCCCGGGGCCGCGTGCCGGCCCCCGAGTTCGCCGATCTCGCCGCTGCGCGCATCGCGCAGGTCGCCAATGGCTACGGCATTCCCCGCGCCTTCTGGGAGTTCCTCACCCGCAGCGGCACGGTCTACCGCGATGGGCGCTTCGCGCGCGCGACGCCGCTGTTCGACTGGCTCTACATCGCCGGGTACCCGATCGCCGACGCCTTCTGGGTCCGCGTTCCGGTCGCCGGCGTGCCCCGCGATGTGATGGTGCAGCCCTTCGAACGCCGGGTGCTGACCTACAAC
>Ga0209162_1000321_pt1 | contig 53232 bp, 41 predicted proteins | sample YNPNPMetaG_FD_187121 | JGI IMG/M metagenome (GOLD analysis project Ga0209162, IMG submission 187121) | Anoxygenic and chlorotrophic microbial mat microbial communities from Yellowstone National Park, USA - YNP NP MetaG (SPAdes) (version 2) ...
GATGTGTTGATCGAAGGCGAGCAGATCGTCGCCGTGGGTCAGGGGCTGAGTGGAAACACGGTGATTGACGCCAGCGGCGCCTATGTCATCCCCGGCGGCATTGATGTGCATACGCACCTGGATATGCCCTTCGGAGGCACGGTCTCGTCGGATGATTTCTTCACCGGCCAGCGCGCGGCGGCGTTCGGCGGCACGACCATGCACATTGATTTCGCCATCCAGCCCCGCGGCGCGACCCTGCGCGAGACGCTCGATCTCTGGCATGCCAAAGCCAACGGCAAGGCGGTGATTGACTACGGCTTCCACGTGGCCATCACCGACCTGCCCGACAGCGTGCTCGACGAGATGCCCCGCTGCGTCGAGTACGGCGCCACGAGTATGAAGCTCTTTATGGCCTACAAGGGCGCGCTGCAGGTTGATGATATGACCCTCTTTCGCGCCATGCAGCAGGCGGCCCGGCATCGCCTGCTGATCATGGTCCACGCCGAGAACGGCGACGCGATTGACGTGCTCATTCGCGAGGCGGTGGCCGCGGGCCAGCTTGCCCCGAAGTACCACGCGCTGACGCGCCCCCCCGAGCTTGAAGCCGAGGCTACCGCGCGCGCCGTGCGCCTGGCCGAAGTCGCCGGCGCGCCGCTCTACGTGGTGCACCTGACCAACGCCGGCGCGCTGGAAGCGGTGCGCCTGGCCCGCGCGCGGGGCGGGGCAGGGCAAATCTTCGCCGAGACCTGCACCCAGTACTTCTTCTTCACCAAAGATGACCTGGCGCGCGAGGGTTTCGAGGGGGCCAGATGGGTCTGCTCGCCGCCCTTCCGCTCCCCCTATGACCAGGAGGCCCTCTGGCAGGGCGTGGCCGATAATGCGCTCCAGGTGGTCTCCACCGACCACTGCCCGTTCTGGTTCCAGGGCGGCATCGAGGGGCGCCCCGCCGGCAAGGAACTGGGCCGCGAGAGCTTCGCCAAAATCCCCAACGGCTGCCCGGGCATCGAGGAGCGCATAATGCTCCTCTACACCTACGGCGTCCGGGCGGGCCGCATCTCCCTCAATCGCTGGGTGGAACTGTGCTGCACCAACCCCGCCAGGCTCTTCGGCTGCTACCCCCGCAAGGGCACCCTCACTCCCGGCGCCGACGCCGACATCGTCGTGTGGGACCCTGAGGCCCGGCGCACCCTCAGCGCTGCCAGCCTGCACCAGCGCACCGACTATACCCTCTACGAGGGCTGGGAGGTCACCGGCGCGCCGCGGGTGGTGCTCTCGCGGGGCCGGGTGATCGTCGAGGGCGACGCCTGGACCGGCGAGGCCGGAGCGGGGCGCTTCGTGCACCGCGCGCCGTTCAGCATGTAAGCGAACTGCGCGACCCGTCGCGTCATGGTGTGGGGGAAGCGCGGAGGGGGCCGCGCTCCTCCACAAAAGGGAACGCCGACAACCTTCCACCGTAGCCACCACAAAAGAGCATAGCCATGACAACCACCATCCTCGACCCGGCCCGCACCATCGCCGAACTGAAAGAACTGCGGGCCTTGACAGGCACCGCCGATGGCGCGCAACGGGTGGCCTGGACCGACACCTGGGCGGCGGCCCGGGACTGGTACCGCGCGAAACTGGCCGACCTGCCGGTGCGCGTGGAAATGGACGAAGGCGGCAACCTCTGGGCCACCCTGCCGGGCGCCTCGGAACGCGCCCTGCTCATCGGCGGCCACCTGGACTCGGTGCCGAACGGCGGCTGGCTCGATGGCTGTCTGAACCTGCTCGCCGGCCTCGAAGTGCTGCGCCGCGTCGCCGCCGAAGGCACGCCGCCGGTAACGCTGCGCCTGGTAGACTGGGCCGATGAAGAGGGCGCCCGCTTCGGACGCAGTCTGCTCGGCTCCAGCGCCTTCTCGGGCACGCTCGACCCAACGAGTGTCGCCGGCCTGCGCGACCGCGACGGCGTTCCGCTGCCCGAAGCCCTGGCCGCGCGCGGCGTAAACGTGCAGGACATGCTGGCCGCCCGGCGCCAGCAGGCCAATGCTGCGGCCTATCTCGAGCTACACATCGAGCAGGGGCCGGTCCTCGAGGATCTGGGCCTGCCCCTGGGGGTGGTGATCGGCACCTTCGGGGTGGAGCGTCACCAGATCACCTTCACCGGCCAGGCTGCCCATGCCGGCTCAACGCCGATGAACCGGCGCCGCGACGCCTTCGCCGCCGCGGCGAAGCTAGGCCTGGAGATACGCGGAATTGCGGCGCGGCACGGGGGGGTCTGCACGGTCGGGAGTTGCATCACCCGTCCGGGCATCGTGACGGCGGTGGTGGGGGAGTGCATCATCACGCTGGATCAGCGCCACATGGAGGCGCCGACGCTGGCGGCGATGCTCCAGGAAGCCAGAGACGCGGCGGGGCGCTTCGCCGCCGAGGAAGGCTGTGTGGTGAACTGGACGCCGATCTGGAGGATTGACCCCATTCCCTTCCACCCCGAACTGATCGCCCTGGGTGAAGCGGCAATCCGCGAAGTGGCCGGCGCGGCCCACCGCCTGCCGAGCGGCCCCCTGCACGACGCGGCGGAGGTGGCCCGGGCGGGCATCCCCACCGTGATGCTCTTCGTGCAGAGCCTGGGAGGCATTTCCCACAACAAGATTGAAGACACCCGCGAGGAGCACATCGCCCTGTCGGTGCAGGCCCTCGACCGCCTCGCCGATAGGGCGATGGCCTGGATCCAGAGGACGACGGGGGCGTAGAGTATCCCATCGCGGATGCGGGCCGGAGACCCGCGCATCCAGGCCCTCCCGCGGGCGGGGGGAAACCCCGTTGCCCCACACCCCTCACCGAGGGCCAGGCCCTCCCGCGGGCGAGGTGGGGGAGGGGGCAGCCCTCGAGGAGGGGGATGGGGAAGCCAGGTTTCCCCACGTCCCTGCCCCGCAGGGGGATGGGGAAACCGGGTTTCCCCATCCCCCCACCCGGTGGGAGGGTGGGGGAGGGCGCAGCCCTCGAGGAGGGGAATGGGGAAGCCAGATTTCCCCACGCCCCCGCCCCGCAGGGGGATGGGGAAACCGGGTTTCCCCATCCCCCCACCCCGCGGAAAGGTTTGGGAGGGCGCAGCCCTCCCAGGAACAGCCTTTTTTATCACATTGGCGTGCGGCGTAGCCGCATGGATGGCGGGGAGGGCTCTGGCCCTCTCAAACCCTCCCCTCTGGCAGGGGGTAGCGGTCAGGCTTGACGAATGGCCTCGTAGACGATCTCCAACGACTCGATCTTGTTGCTATCGCCGTCGGCGCGCACCAGTTCCCACACCGACGGCCAGGCCCCGCTGAAGCGCCAGCGACCCTTCACGTGCCCGAAGCGATCGAGTTCGACAATCGAGCCATCGTGGCGCACCGGATGGCCACTCGTGGTCATCTCCTCCCACTCAATCAACGACTGATCGAGGGTGACGCCATTGGACAGGCGGATCACCATATCATGGCCCGGCTCAGCCAGATCGAGCAGACTGATCTCGTCATCGCCGATGTAGAACTCGATCGGATCCTCATAGCCATGCAGACCCACGCACTCACGAAAGGCCGCGCAGGGCACTCCCTCGACTTCAACGATAAAGCGATACTCGCGCAGGTTGCTCGGTAACAGGATGTTCCGCATCACCATACCTCCTCGCTGGTGAGGAGGGCGGCGGGAGTCAGGAGCCCCCGCTCCCTGCCCCAACCCTGTCTCGCGCGGCGCAACAACACCACCTGAAAGCGTTAGGCACGTTTCAAAACCTGCGGTTTGCGCCTGACAGTCTGGCGGGGAGGTGTGGAGGGGCCTGGCTCCTCCACACCTCCCCCGTGGTCCCGTGTCGAGGCGAACGGTCACGTGCGTTTGAAACATGCCTTACGGACAACGGCAAGGCGTTCCTACGAACCTTTATTTGATTCAGTATAATGCGCCGCGGCATTCGAGACGGAAAAGAAAGCTACCATCGGGGTTATGAGACCTTTACCGTTGGGCCAGGGCCAGGCGCGCCCCTCTCAGCAGCCCACCTGCTTATTGGGATCGCGAAGCGGCAGGTTCAGCGGATTTTCGGCCTGATCACGGATCAGTTCCGGATCGATGCCTCTGGGAATGGCCCCCCCGAAGGTCGTATCGGCCACCAGCTCGGGGCGTTCCTCCTTGAGGCGGGCGATCTCTTCGCGGGTGAACACGCGGCTCTCATCGAAGCCCAGGTCGACCTGCACCGAGGCGCCCTTCATGTGGATGCGGCCAATATCGTAGAAGCGCTTCTCGAAGGTGGTCTTGGCGAAGGCGCGCAGACAGCCGAGCATATACTTGCGCTTGGTCTTATCCTTGATGAACGGATATTCCAGGAACGCCTTGCGCATGTAGAAGCGGGCATAGTTGCGCAGCACGCCTTTGAGGACCTGCTCGCGCTCCATCAACTCGGGCTTCATAATCGGGGTGACGAAGTTGTACTTGGAGTAGTCGCGCACCTCGACCCGGTCACCCAGTTCCTCGAACAGCTCGGCGAAGGGCCAGGGGGTGTACATGTTCCAGTTGGCCATGTCCACCTTCCAATCGAGGGCCATGCGGTAGGTCTCCTCGATCGTCTCGGGGGTTTCGTTCTCCATACCCATGATGAACTGGGCCTCGGCGACCATGCCCGCTTCCTGGATGAGGCGGATGGCGGTCTTATTCTGTTCGATGGTCGTCTGCTTGCGGAAGAGTTCCAGGTTCATCTGGGCCGCGGCTTCGGTGCCCAGCGAGATGTGCATCAACCCGGCCCGTCGCCAGAGGGGCAGCAGATCCTTGTCGCGCATAATATCGGTGACACGGGTGTTGATGCCCCAGAGCACCGGCAGCTTCCGGCGGGCCAGTTCTTCGCACAGGGCGGTGAACTTCTTGCGGTTGAGCGTCGGCTCTTCGTCGGCCAGGATGAAGAACCCGACCTTGTAGTCGCGCACCAGCGACTCAATCTCATCAACAAACTTGATCGGGTTGCGCGAGCGGTAACGCCGCCAGAACTTCCACTGCGAGCAGAAGCGGCAGGTGAAGGGGCAGCCGCGGGCGAAGTTCGGCACCGCTACCCGCACGTTCAACGGCACGTAAATGTACTTGTCCCAGTCGAGCAGGCTCCAGTCGGGGGATAAGGTGTCGAGGTCGGCGATGGGGTCGCTGGCCGGGGTGGCGACGACCCTGCCCTCTTCCATGTAGGCGATGCCGCGGATGTTCGGGCGGTCCTTCAGATCCGATCCGGCCTCGATGCTGCGCATCAGATTGACGATGATCTCTTCGCCTTCGCCACGCACGATATAATCGATCCAGGGCGCCTCGCTGAAGACCTGGGTATACATGAACGTAGGATGGATGCCGCCAAGGATCAGTCTGGCGTTGGGCCGTTCTTCGCGGGCGATCTTCAGCGTATCCTGGGCCTTGAGTATCATGGGGGTGATCGCCGTGGCCATGATCACGTCGGGCTGGTTGATGCGGATGATCTGGCGGAGCTGGTCGTCGGGGATGTGGAAGGTCATCGCGTCGACAAAGCGGATGTTGTCGTAGCCCGCCTGCTTCAGGGCGCCGCCGATGTAGGGCACCCAGCTCGGTGGCCAGTTTCCGGCGATCTCGGCCCCGCCCGCGTGATAGTTCGGCTGGATCATCATGATCCGCATACTGGTCTCCCTTTTGGCTTGTGGGGCGGCGCCCCGCCTACTTGCGACAGAGTCTGAACTACACGGATCGAACGATGCCGGGAAGGAAGCGCCTTCCCGGCGTTAGCGCCAGGTGACAGTGAAGGTGCAGGCTTCGGCCCCGCACGCGACGCAGGCCGTTTCGCGCACGCGCACCCGCCGGTCGATCAGGGTTTGCAACAGGGTCTGGAAGCACTGTTCGTAGTAGCGGCAGAGCGGCGCGGCGGCGCTCACCCCGCGGCACTCCGGGCAATCGGCCAGCCGCAGGACGGCTGCGCCACGCTCCACGGCGTAGCTGAAGCGCCCGGCGCCGGCGAATGTCCAGGCGTGGGCGGCGATGGCCTTCAGCAACACGCGCAGGCCCGTGGCCGGGGGCAGCAGCGGCAGGAGGATATGGGCCGGCCTGGGGATGCGGTGCGCCAGCAGGTAGCCCGCGGTGCGCTCGCCCGAGCGCGCCAGGATGCGCCCCGCCTCTGTGGCGCCCGCCTCGGCCCGGAGCGCCGCGATCAGGGTGACGAACTCCTGCTCCTCCACCATCGTCGTCGGCAGGCGCTCCGCCAGGTCGCTCCGGCCCATGCGTCGCAGAAAGCCCTGCGTCTCCGCCTGGCCCCACGCCTCTTCGAGCGCGCCGACCGTCTGGATGATCGCGTTGGGGCCGATCCGCGCCGCGCCCGTGGCCGCGTGCGTCGCCTGCATGGGAGCTCCTTTCATGGCATGGCAGCGTTGTTACATTTTATACATGAATCGAGCGCAGTCTACCATGGCCATTTGCGCCGCACAGTGGTAATCGCTCAACGGTCTGTGAGTATTTCTTCTCAGACGGGGCTGCGCCCTGGTGCTAGGATGAACCGCAAGGAGCGGTGACGCGATGCTTGCGCTGCGGAGGAGGCCCCGCCGCACCGGTATGCGTACCGGGTGCGGGGCCGCAAGGTCCCGCATCCCCCGCCGAGACGAAGGCTCGTTGAGGAGAAATCCATGTCCAACCGGGCGCCAGCCGACCCGGCGGCAAGCGCCGACAATCGGCAGAAGTTGCTCGAGGCAACCATGCGGCGCTATCAGTACCGCCCCGATGCGTTGATTGAAGTGCTGCACAAAGCCCAGGAGTTGTACGGCCACCTCTCACTCCAGTTGCTCGCCTCCATCGCTCGCCGTCTCCACCTGCCGCCCAGTCGCGTCTACGGTGTGGCGACCTTCTACCACTTCTTCTCCCTCGCGCCCCAGGGTGAGCATACCTGTACCGTCTGCCTCGGCACCGCCTGCTACGTCAAGGGCGCGATGGAGATCCTGACCGCCCTGGAGGCGGAAACTGGTCTCAAGGCCGGGCATACCAGCCCCGATGGGCGCTTCTCGCTGCTGACGGCCCGTTGCCTGGGCGCCTGCGGCATCGCTCCCGCCGTGGTGCTCGATGGGGTGGTCATTGGCCATGCCGATGTCGAGATGCTGCGCGCCCGGCTGCATGCCTTGCTCGAAGAGACGCCCGTCGCATCGTGAGAGAAGGCTTCGATGGATCTCGCTGAATTGCACGCCACTGCCGAGCGCGAACGCGCGCGACGCAAGGCGATCCGCGTGCTGTGCTGCACCTCCTCGGGTTGCCAGGCGTCCCGCTCGCTCGAGTTGTTCCACCAACTGGAGGCCGCCGTGACCGCCACGGGCCAGGACGAGGCGGTTGAGGTCGCCAGTGTCGGTTGTATGGGCTTCTGCGGCCAGGGGCCGATGGTCCGGGTCGAACCGGCCAATCTACTCTTCGAGCGGGTGCATCCTGAACAGGCCGCGGAGATCATCGCCGCCCTCGCCGGGCAGCCCTGTAGCGTTGAGCGGGGCGATCCCAACCACCCCTTCTTCGCCCGCCAGGTGCATGTGGTGCGCCGTAATGGCGGCTTCATCGATCCCGAACGGATCGAGGAGTATATTGCCGCCGGGGGCTACCAGGCCCTGTACCGCGTGCTCCACGATTGTTCGCCCGCCGAGGTCATCCAGGAGGTTACCCGCAGCGGCCTGCGTGGCCGCGGCGGCGCCGGCTACCCCACCGGCCTCAAATGGGCCACCGTTGCCAAAAGCCCCGGCGAGCGCAAGTTCGTGGTGTGCAACGGCGATGAGGGCGACCCCGGGGCGTTCATGGACCGGAGTATTCTCGAGAGCGACCCGCACCTGGTGCTCGAGGGCATGGCCATCGCCGCCTATGCCGTCGGGGCCCACGAGGGCTACATCTTCGTGCGCGGGGAGTATCCGCTGGCCATCCAGCGCCTGAACCGCGCCATCAATCAGGCCAGGAAGCTCGGCCTGCTGGGCAGCCAGATTTTCGAGACCGCCTTCGATTTCAAGGTCGAGATCCGCGTGGGGGCCGGGGCCTTCGTGTGTGGCGAAGAGACCGCGCTGATCGCCAGCATCGAGGGTCGCCGCGGCCAGCCTCGCCCCCGCCCGCCCTACCCCGCCGAGAAGGGCCTCTGGGGCTTTCCTACCTTGATCAACAATGTCGAGACCTTCGCCAACATCGTGCCGATTATTGAGCAGGGCGCCGACTGGTACGCTGCGATCGGCACCGCGAAGAGCAAGGGCACCAAGGTCTTCGCCCTGACCGGCAAGGTGCGCAATACCGGGTTGATCGAGGTGCCCATGGGGATGACCTTGCGCGAGATCGTCGAGGACCTCGGCGGCGGCACCCCCGACGGCACGCCCGTCAAGGCCGTGCAGACCGGCGGACCCTCCGGCGGCTGTATCCCCGCCCGGCTCTTCGACACGCCCGTGGACTATGAATCGCTTGCCGCCGCTGGCTCGATTATGGGCTCCGGCGGCATGGTGGTGATGGACGCCCACACCAGCATGGTCGAGATCGCCCGGTTTTACATGGCCTTTTGCATGGATGAGTCCTGCGGCAAGTGCGTCCCCTGCCGGGTCGGCACCGTGCAGATGCACCACCTGCTCAGCAAGGTCGCCGCGGGTGCGGCCACGCCCGCCGATCTCGAACAGCTCGAACAGCTCTGCGGCCTGGTGCGCGAGACCAGCCTGTGCGGTCTCGGCCAGTCGGCGCCCAATCCGGTGTTGAGCACGCTGCGCTACTTCCGTGAGGAGTACGAGGCCCTGCTGCGCGCGGACGCTGGCGCGAGCGCGCACGGAGAACCCTGATATGGCAGCCCGAACCCTGACCATTGATGGCCGGCTCGTCAGCGCCCGCGCCGGCGAGAGCATCCTCGAAGCGGCGCGCGATGCGGGCATCCATATCCCCACCCTGTGCTACCTCGAGGGCCTCTCGGAAGTGGGCGCCTGCCGTCTCTGTCTGGTCGAGGTGGCCGGTTCGAACCGCCTCCTGCCCGCCTGCCTGACGCCGGTCAGCGAGGGGATGGAGGTGCGCACCGCCACCGAACGGCTGCGCGAACATCGCCGGGCGCTCGTCGAGTTGCTCTTCGCCGAACGGAACCACGTCTGCGCCGTCTGCGTGGCTTCGGGGAACTGCGAGTTGCAGAACCTGGCCCTCCAGGTGGGGATGACCCACGTGCGCTACGACTACCTCAACCCCGTCTGTGCCGTGGATATCAGCCATCCCCAGTTTGGCGTCGATCACAATCGCTGCGTGCTCTGCGCCCGCTGCGTGCGCGCCTGCGACGAGGTCGAAGGGGTGCATACCTGGGATATCGCGGGACGCGGCATCAACGCCCGGGTGATCACCGATCTGGGCGTGCCCTGGGGTGAGGCCGAGAGTTGCACCTCCTGCGGCAAGTGCCTGCTGGCCTGTCCCACCGGGGCGATCTTCCGGCGCGGCACTAGCGTCGCCGAACTCGAACGCGACCCGAAACGCATCGCGCTGATCGTCGCCTCGCGCCAGGAACGCTGGTAGGGGGAGTGGGGATATTGGGAGGGCGCGATCCTCCCCGGCCCTCCCGGCTGGCAGGGATCTGGGGAAATCGGGTCTCCCCATGCCCCCGCCAACTGGTGGTAAGATGAAAGGGCGTTCTGGGGCGGGCCGCGTCCTCCTGGACCTTCCCTGCCGGGGCCGGCTTTCTTCATAGACAAGGGGCGTAGGAGATTCACTGTTCGCAGCGTTCCGCCCTCCTCCTGGCCTTCCTCCAGCGGGGGGAGTCGCCCGGTTCCCTCCCCCGCCGGGGGAGGGAACCGGGCGGTTCGGCGCGAGACGGCGCCATACCGCATAGCCCTGCTGAACCTATGTCTCAGCCCCGGCTTTACCGGCAATCCAATATCTACCATCTGAAATGGCATGACCTATGTCCAGGATCACATTCGCTACCGTCTGGTTTGGAGGTTGTTCGGGCTGCCATATGTCGCTGCTCGACATGGATGCCTGGTTGCTCGATCTGGCACAGATGGTCGAGCTGGTCTATGGCCCGCTCGCCGATCGGAAGACCTTTCCCGACGGGGTGGATCTGACCCTGGTGGAGGGCGCGATTGCCAACCAGGAGCACCTGGAACTGGCGCGCGAGATTCGGAGGAAAACCCGGGTTCTCGTCGCCCTCGGCGACTGCGCGGTGACGGGCAATGTCACCGCCCTGCGCAACCTGGCGGGCGATCCGGCGGGCCTGCTCCAGCAGATCTATCTCGAGCGCGGCGACCCGCCGCTCGCCGTTCCGGGGGCGCCGGGCATCGTGCCGCGCCTCATCGAGCGGGTGACGCCGCTGCACGCGGTGGTGCCGGTGGATCATTTTCTCCCCGGTTGTCCGCCCTCCGCGCCGCGCATCCGGGCCATGCTCGAAGCCTTGCTCGCCGGCGCCGAGCCACCCGAGATCGGGCGCTTTGGATAGCCCTCCGGGTAAGGTGAGCCAAGGCTGTTGGGGCCACCCGCTGGGCGGGTGTGGGCGGGCGCGGCCCGCGCGCAGATGCGGGCCTCCGGCCCGCGCACCCAGGCTCCGCTCGCAGGCGGGTGTGGGCAGGCGCAGCCGGCGCGCAGATGCGGGTCGGAGACCTGCGCACCCAGGCCCCGCTCGCGGGCGGGTGTGGGCAGGCGCAGCCGGCGCGCAGATGCGGGTCGGAGACCTGCGCACCCAGGCCCCGCTCGCGGGCGGGTGTGGGCAGGCGCAGCCGGCGCGCAGATGCGGGTCGGAGACCTGCGCACCCAGGCCCCGCTCGCGGGCGAGTGTGGGAGGGCGCGGCCCGCGCGCAGGGGGGTGGGGAAACCTGGTTTCCCCACCCCTCTGCCGAAGGGGAGCGAATCTAGAATGTCAGGCCCATGAGCAAGACCATCATCATCGACCCGGTCACCCGGATCGAAGGACACGCCAAAATAAGCATCTACCTCGACGAGGCCGGCGAGGTCGCAGGGGCCCGGTTTCACGTCACCGAGTTTCGCGGCTTCGAGCGCTTCTGCCTCGGGCGTCCCTTCTGGGAAATGCCCGCGATCACCGCGCGCATCTGTGGGATCTGTCCGGTCAGCCACATCCTCGCCTCGGCCAGGGCCGGCGACGCCATCCTCTCGGTCAGGGTGCCGCCCGCCGCCGAGAAACTGCGCCGGCTGATGAACCTGGCCCAGATCATCCAGTCGCACGCGCTGAGCGTCTTTCACCTCAGCGGTCCCGACCTGTTTCTGGGCTTTGAGAGTGATCCGGCGCAACGCAACCTCTTTGGCCTGATCGCCGCCGAGCCGGAACTGGCCCGCAAGGGCATTGCGTTGCGCCAGTTCGGCCAGGAGGTGATCGAACGCCTGGGCGGGCGCAAGATCCACCCCGCCTGGGCGGTGCCCGGCGGGGTGCGCCACGGCCTCGAGGATGCCGATCGCGCCGCTATCGCCGCCGGCCTGCCCGCCGCGCGCGCTACCGTCCTCGAGACCCTGGCGCGTTTCAAGGGGATGCTCGACCGCTTCGCCGACGAAATCGCCTCCTACGGGCGCTTCGCCAGCCTGTTCCTGGCCCTCACCAACGAGCGCGGCGCCTGGGAGCACTACGACGGCCAGTTGCGCGTCATGGATTCGCAGGGCCACATCCTCAGCGACCGTGTGCCGCCGGAGGAGTATGCCGAGGTGATCGGCGAAGCCGCCCAGGATTGGAGCTACCTCAAGTTCCCCTACTACCGGCCCTACGGTTTTCCCGAGGGCATGTACCGCGTCGGCCCCCTCGCCCGCCTGAACATCTGCCGCAGCTTCGGCACGCCCCTCGCCGATGCCGAACTGGTGGAGATGCGCCGTCGCGCTGGCGGCGGCCCGGTGACGTCCAGCTTCTATTACCACTACGCGCGCCTGATCGAGATCCTCGGCAGCCTGGAGTTGATCGAACGCCTGCTCGACGATCCCGACCTGCGCGCGCGTCGCCTTCGCGCCGAGGCCGATGTCAACCAGCTCGACGCCGTGGGTTGCAGCGAGGCCCCCCGCGGCACGCTCTTCCATCACTACCGCGTTGATGAACACGGTCTGCTCACCTACGTCAACCTCATTATCGCCACCGGACAGAACAACCTGGCTATGAACCGCGCGGTGACCCAGATCGCCGAGCGTTACCTGCGCGGCGGGCGCCTCGACGAGGGTCTGCTCAACCGCATCGAGGGCGGCATTCGCGCCTTCGACCCCTGCCTGAGTTGTTCGACCCACGCCGTGGGCATGCCTGCCCTCACCGTGCGCCTCCACGGCCCCGATGGGCGCATCCTCGATGAGCTGACACGCTGAGTGAACATACTAACGTGAACACCGGGGAACCAGGTTCACCCATCCCCCCGCCCGCAGGAGGGTTTGCGAGGGCTACGCCCTCACGCGGGGGTCTGGGGAAACCGGGGTTCCCCAGACCCCCACCCGTGGGAAGGTGAGGGCGCAGCCCTCGAAGAAGGGTGCGGGGAAACCGGGGTTCCCCATCCCCCACCCGGTGGGAGGGTTGGGGAGGGCGCCGTCCGTGCGCGGGGGTCTGGGGAAGCCGGGGTTCCCCATCCCCCACCCGGTGGGAGGGCGCCGTCCGTGCGCGGGGGTCTGGGGAAACCGGGGTTCCCCACACCCCCGTGGAAGGGTCCGGGCCATGCGGAGGGCTGGCGTCGGCAACGTGGGGGTGGTTTCTTTCAGCGGGGCTGCGTCCCTCTGGCTCCCCATGCGGGGCGCCGGGCGCAGCAAGGCGGGGGAGGGTGAGCAGTGGCGCCTTCCCCCGCCCCTTCCCCGAGGTATGCTACAATACCCATATCTTCACACCCGCCAGCCAGACGAGGTGGACCGTGACCCAGCCAGGCCGCGATCGCCCGGTGGTGCTTGAAGCCCGCGCGATCACCAAGCGTTTTCCCGGCGTTGTCGCCAACGATAATGTGTCGCTCCGGCTCCACCAGGGCGAGATCCTGGCCCTCCTGGGCGAAAACGGCGCCGGCAAGTCCACCTTGATGAACATCCTCTACGGCCTGTACCATCAGGACGAGGGCGAGATCTTCGTCAGGGGTGAGCCGCTGCGGGTTTCCAGCCCCCACGAGTCCATCCAGCGCGGCATCGGCATGGTCCACCAGCATTTCCAGCTCGTGCCGGTGATGACCGTTGCCGAGAACGTGACCCTGGGCGCTGAGGTTACCCGCGGCCCCGGCTGGCTCGACCGGCGGCGCGCCGGTGAGCAGATCCGCGCCATCTCGCGTCAGTATGGCCTGGAGGTCGATCCCGATGCGCTGATCGCCGATCTCGACGTGGGGGCCCAGCAGCGGGTGGAGATCATCAAGGCGCTCTACCGCAATGCCGACATCCTCATCCTCGACGAACCGACCGCCGTGCTTACCCCGCAGGAAGCCGATGACTTGATGCAGATGATGCGGAGCCTGGCCGGCCAGGGCAAGTCGATCATCTTCATCACCCACAAGCTCCGCGAGGTGCTGGCGGTCGCCGACCGGATCATGGTCCTGCGCGCGGGGCGCGTGGTTGGCGAAACCACCCCCGCCGAGGCGACCGAGGCCAGCCTGGCGGCGATGATGGTGGGCCGCAGTGTCATGCTTCAGGTTGAACGGGGCGCGATGCGTCCGGGCGCGGTGATGCTGGAGGTGGCGAACCTCCACGTGCGCGATGATCGCCAGCTCCCGGCGGTGCGCGGGGTGAACCTGCAGGTGCGGGCCGGAGAGATCCTCGGCATCGCGGGCGTGCAGGGCAACGGCCAGACGGAGCTGGTCCAGGCCCTCACCGGTCTGCGCTCGCCCGAGAGCGGGAGCGTGCGCATCGCCGGCCACGATGTTACCGGCGCGCCCCCCCGCCGGATCAGCGAACTGGGGGTCGCCCACATCCCCGAGGACCGCCAGCGCGACGGGTTGGTGTCGAGCTACCCCCTGACCGACAATGCGGTGCTTGAACTGTACTACCTCGCGCCCTTCGCCCGCGGCCTGGTGCGTGATGACGCGGCCGTGCGCGATCACGCCGAGCGCCTGGTGCGGGAGTTCGACGTGCGCACGCCGGCGGTGACGCTACCGGCCAGTTCGCTCTCGGGCGGCAATCAGCAGAAACTGATCGTCGCCCGCGAGTTTACGCGCGAGCTGCGGCTGCTGATCGCTGCGCAGCCAACTCGCGGCATTGATGTCGGCTCGATCGAGTTCATCCACAACCAGATCGTGAAGAAACGCGACGAGGGCGTGGCCGTCTTGCTGGTCTCCGCCGAACTGGACGAGATCCTTTCCCTCTCCGATCGCATTGCGGTGATGTACCATGGCGCGATCGTGGCGACGGTGAACAACGGTGATCTCAACCGCGAGCAACTCGGGTTGTTGATGGCCGGCGCAAGCCTGAGCGCACCCTCGGCGATGAACCCCTCGCTGGCCCATGCGGAAGGGTTGTCTTAGGATCAATACCTTTCTTGGGAGACAGCATGGCTCAGGCAGTTGAAGGACCCGCCCCCTCCCCCGGTCCGGCCGGTTTTCGCGAGTATTACGCCCGCTACGCGCCGTACCTGGTGCCCGTCTTCGCCGTGTTTACCGCACTGGTCGTGGGCGCGCTGATGATTGGCCTGACCGGCGGCGACTGGCTGGCGGCCTATGTCGGCCTCTGGGAGGGATCGTTCGGCACGCCGCTCGCCATTGCCAACACGGTGGTGCGGGCGACGCCCTTCATCATCGCCGGCCTGGCGGTGGCGGTGGCCTTCAAGGCGGGGTTGTTCAACATCGGGGCCGAGGGACAACTCTACGCCGGGTCGGTCTGTGTGGTGCTGGTGGGCACGCTGCTCCAACTCCCGCCGGTGTTCCACATCCCCGTGGGGATCATTGCCGGAGCGATCGGTGGCGCCGCCTGGGCCTCGATTGCCGGGTTCCTCAAGGCCCGCACCGGCGCCCATGAGGTGATCAATACGATCATGCTCAACTATATCGCCATTCGGCTGACCGACTGGCTGATCAGGAGCAAAACCCCCTATCTCCTCGGCGACCCCGCCGATCCCAGCTCCGCCCGTACCATGTATATCGCGGAGACGATGCGCCTGCCAGGTTTTCGTGTATCCGATACGATCATCTTGCATTTGGGAATCCTGATCGCAATCGGCCTGGTCTTCCTGGTGGCCTGGCTCCTGAACCGCACTACCATCGGATTTGAACTGCGCACCGTGGGCAGCAATCCCAACGCCGCGCGCTACGCCGGCATGAGCGTGCCGAAGACGATCATGCTGGCGATGGCCTTCGCCGGGGCGCTGGCCGGCATCGGCGGCGCCGGCGAGGTCATGGGCGTGCGCTATGCCCTGAGCACCGATTTCTTCTCCGGGCTGGGGTTCGACGCCATCGCGGTGGCGCTCCTCGCTCGCGCGAACCCGATCGGAATCATTTTCTCCGGCTTGCTCTGGGGCGGCCTGCTCACCGGCGCGCGCCTGATGCAGGTGCGCGCCGGGCTGTCCATTGATGTGATCAAGATCGTCCAGGCCCTGATCATCATGTTCGTCGCCGCCGACCAGATCGTGCGCTTCATCTACCGCATCCCCCGGCGCCCGCCCGGCGAGGAGACCGTGATCTCGAAAGGCTGGGGCGGGGGATGACCTCAGCGCCGGCATTGTCGCCAGAAGGGATCACCGCGGGACGGGTATGCCGCCCGTCCTGCCTGGAACGGACTGTCCTTCATGATTGACGAGTCGCTCTTTCGCCAGGTGATGAGCCGCTTCGCTTCGGGCGTCACCGTGGTCACCACGGCCCACGAAGCGCGGCTGGCCGGTCTGACGGTCAGTTCGTTCGCCTCGTTGTCGCTGCAACCCACGCTGGTGCTGATCTGTATCGACCGGCGCGCCAACAGCCACGATGTGATCGCCGCGGCCGGACAGTTCGCCGTAAACATTCTCAGTGAGGGCCAGGAGTACCTCTCGCGGCGCTTCGCCAGCGATGAGGCGACCAAGTTCACCGAAGGCACGTTCTTCCTCTCGGAGCGCGGTCTGCCCCTGCTGCACGGCGCCCTGGCGCATGTCGAGTGCGCGCTCCACGGCGCCTTCCCCGGCGGCGACCACACGATCTATGTCGGTGAAGTGATGGCGGCCCGCTGCTTCGATGCGCGCCCGCTGCTCTACTATCGTTCGGGCTACCATACGTTGACGTGAACGGCCGGGGTCCTGGAAGGGCCGCGCCCTCCACCTGGGCGGGGGTAGGGGAACATCTGGCTTCCCCCTGCCCCACCCCTGCCTGGGGGTGGGAGCGCAACCTGGAAGGTGGCGCGCAGGTGAAGGGGCCTATGTGGCGCATCTGTCGGGTCGCAAGCCTGGACGCTGACCCGTCGCAAAACGCGCGCCATCGGGGCGTCCGGTGCGCGCCTCCTGGTTTCCTCGGCGCCATCCTCTGGCTCCTGGCCGCGTTCATCGGCGCATGCGGCGCGCCCGGCGGGGCAGCCTCTGGTCCCCCTGGCGTTCCTGTTTCCACCTTGATGCCGACCTCCACCGTTGACCCCGCGCCCACCCCGGCCGCCACGGCGCTGCCCGCCGATACGGGGTGGCTGCTCGCCGCGCCCGGCGTCGAAACGCGCCGCCTGCGCGCCTCCGTCGCCGGCCGCGAAACGACCATCAGCCTTGTCCGGCTCGACCCCCGGCAGGTGCGCTTCCGCGTGGGCTACGCCCCGGAGGCGCCCTTGCCCCTGGCGAGCTGGGCCGAACGCACCGGTGCGCGGGTCGCGATCAACGGCGGCTTCTTCGACGCCGATGGGCGCAGCGTGGCCCTGCTGGTCCACGATGGCCAGATCGAAGGGAGCAGCTATGTCGGGCAAGGGGGCATGTTTGCCGTGTCACCGGAGGGCGCGGTCTGGCTGCAGAGCCTGGCCGATCAGCCCTTCGATCCAGGTGTGCCTCTGGCTCAGGCGCTCCAGGGCTGGCCGATGCTGGTCAAACCGGGCCTCGGCGCCAGTTATCGGGCCGAGGATGACGACCGGGCGCGCCGCAGCGCCCTCGGCCTCGACCGCGGCGGACGGGTGGTGCTCATCGTCGCCCCGGCGCCGGCGTTCACCCTGAGCGAGTTCTCGGCCTGGCTGGCCGTCGCGGATCTGGAACTCGAGTCGGCGGTCAATCTCGACGGGGGCGCCTCCAGCGGTCTGATCGTGCGCAGTGATAGCACCTCCGAACGGATCGAACCGTTCGTGCCATTGCCGATCGTCCTGCTCGCGCTGCCGGCGTAGGTTGTTCCTGGGAGGGCTGCGCCCGCCCAGACCCTCCCGGCGGGTGAGGGGATGGGGAAACCGGGTTTCCCCATCCCCCGGCGGGCGGGCTGTGCCCGCCCAGACCCTCCCGGCGGGTGAGCAGAAGGGGAAACCCGGTTTCCGCACACTCCGGTGTACGGGCTGCGCCCGCCCAGATCCTCCCGGCGGGTGAGCAGAAGGGGAAACCCGGTTTCTCCGTCCCCCTGCGCGCGGGCTGCGCCCGTCCGGACCGCTCGCCGCGACGCAGGTTGCGCCAGGGCGCAACCTGCGCTACCATACCAGCGCAAGCCGGCTTACTCTGAGGTGCTCGACGATGAGCAGCGATCCTTCCCGCGAACCGCCCGCCCATGACGCCGGGGGAACGCGCCGCCTGCGCGGCGAGCGCGCCCTGGCAACCCTTGCGCGCCTGCTGGCCGACGATGGCTGGCGTCCGCGTCCCGGCGGCCCCGGACGTTTCGTTATGACCTATCGCGCCAACGGGGCGGTCTTCGAGGTGTGGGCGGAGATCATCGTTCCCTCCGAGCAACTGGTGGTGAATGCGGTGGCCCCGTTGACCGTGCCTCCCGGGCGTCGGGCTGCCGCCGCCGAGTACGTGCTGCGCGCCACCTGGGGGCTCTACGTCGGCAGCATGGATCTGGATCTGGACAGGGCCAGGTGCGCGCCCGCTGCGGCCTGGACTTCGAGGGCGAGCCGCTCACCCCGCGTCTCGTTCGCAATGCGCTGACCATCGCCGTGCGGATCATGGAAACGTACCTGTCCGGTCTGGCGCGCGTGATTGATGGCGCCGCGCCGCTGGAGGCCATCCGCGCCGTGGAGGGGACCTGAAACGCAAACGGGCCAGTTGGGAGGGGCCGGGAGCGCGCAATCCTCTCGGGAACGCCCTGGCGCCCGCCCGGGGGAGGTTCCGCGCGGGCCGTGCCTTTCCAGAAACACGTCATCCCTTGTTGCACGGCGCAGCCGTCTATGAGCCTGACCCCCAACGACAACCACAGGAGGAACTATGACCACACCCGTGATCGACCTCTCCGTGCCGCCCGATTTCAACTGGGCCTACGATGTCGTGGATCGCTGGGCCGAAGACCCCCACAAACTCGCGCTGCGCTGGATCGGGCCGGCGGGCGAAGAACGGGCGATCACCTTCGCCGCGTTGCGCGAGCGCACCAACCGGCTCGCCGGGGGGTTGGAGGGCCTGGGATTGGCGCGGGGCGACCGGGTGTTGCTGGTGCTCCCGCGGGTGGTGGAGTGGTGGGAGAGTGTGTTGGGGCTTATGAAGATGGGCGCCGTGGCCATGCCCGGCACGAGCCTGCTGACGGCCAAAGATCTCGCCTATCGCATCAACGCCGCCGAGGCCCGCGCGGTCATCACCGACGCCGATGGCGCGGCCAGGGTGGACGCCATTCGCGCCGGGTGCCCCAGCCTGGAACTGCTGGTTATCGTCGGCGAGCCGCGCCCGGGCTGGCATAGCTTCGCCGAGGTCCTCGCCGGCGGCGCGGCGGAACGTTCACGCCTGCCGACCCCCAGCGCTGACCCCTGCATGATTTACTTTACCTCGGGAACGGCGGGCAATCCCAAGATGGTGCTGCATACCCATGCCAGTTACCCCATCGGCCATCGCATCACCGGGGCCTACTGGCTGGGCCTTACCCCCGATGATCTACACTGGAACCTCTCGGATACCGGCTGGGCCAAGGCGGCATGGTCGAGCCTGTTCGGGCCGTGGAATATGGGCGCAGCCCTGTTCGTCCACGATGGCCGGGGCAAGTATAACCCCCGCGAAACGCTGGAACTGCTCCAGCGCTACCCGGTGACGACGTTCTGCGCCGCGCCCACCATCTACCGCCTGCTGGTGCAGGAGGATCTGCGGGCCTATCGCTTTCCGCACCTGCGTTCCTGCACCAGCGCCGGCGAGCCGCTCAACCCTGAGGTGATCGCCGTCTGGCGCGAGGCGACGGGGATCACCGTGCGCGATGGCTACGGGCAGACCGAGTCGGTGCTGCTCTGCGGCAACCCCCCTGGCCAGGAACTGCGACCCGGTTCGATGGGCAAGCCGCTGCCCGGTCTCACCCTGGCGGTGATTGACCACGAGGGCAACCCGCTGCCCCCGCGTCGTGAGGGCGATCTGGCCGTGAAGGTGAAGCCCGAGCGCCCGGTGGGTCTGTTTAAGGAGTACTGGCGCACACCGGGCGCGACCGCGGCCTGCCATCGGGGCGACTGGTACGTCACCGGCGACCGGGCCTATGTGGACGAGGATGGCTACTTCTGGTTCGTGGGTCGCGCCGATGATGTGATTATCAGCGCGGGCTACCGCATTGGTCCCTTCGAGGTCGAGAGCGCCCTGATCGCGCATCCCGCCGTGGCCGAGGCCGCCGTGGTGGCCAAGCCCGACCCGGCGCGGGGGGCGATCGTCAAGGCCTATGTGGTGCTCAGTTCTACGGCCAATCCTTCCGAGGCCCTGGCCCACGAACTTCAGGAGTTTGTGAAGCGGAACACCGCGCCCTACAAGTATCCCCGTGAGATCGAGTTCGTGAGCGAATTGCCCAAGACCGTCAGCGGCAAGATCCGCCGGGTGGAGTTGCGGGCCCGCGCGCAACAGGAGGCGACCGGCCAATGATCGACCCATCACACCTCGGCCGCGCTTTTGGCCCCTACACGGTGACGGTGGAGCGTGAGCGGATCCGCCGCTTCGCTGAAACCCTCGGCCTCCCCGAACGGGTTTACTACGACGAGGCGGCCGCGCGGGCCGCCGGTCTGCCCGATCTGCCCGCGCCACCCACGCTGGCAACCTGTTACGGGTTGTGGGCCAACCTGGCCCTGCTCGCCGAACTGGAGGCCCTGGGGGCGCCCCTCCTGCGCCTGTTGCACGGCGAGCAGGGCTATGTGTACCATGCCCCCGTGTTCGCCGGCGACACCCTCACCGGCGCGCCGGTCATCGCCGCCCTGGCGCGCAAGGAGGGTCGGCGCGGTCCCTTCCAGGTGCTTACCCTGGAGACGCGCTGGCGCAATCAACGGGGCCAGCTTGCTATCACCGATACCCTGGTCGTCGTCGTGTTGGGCGCCTAATCAACGGAAGTACCATGCCATTGTTCAAGACCTACCGCGTTGGTGACGAACTGCCCGGCTTCGAGACCGGGCCGCTGACCCCGGAGTGGTTCAGCCGCTACGCCGTGGCCTCGGGCGATCACAACCCGCTCCACACCGACCCCGCGGTTGGGCAGGCAGCGGGTCACGGCGGGGTCATCGCCCATGGGATGCTGGTCATGGGCCTGCTCGGTCGCGTCGCGGCGCACCTGGGTGGCCCGGGGGCTTTGCAGGAGTTTCGCACCCGCTTTCAGGCGCCGACCCGTCCGGGTGACCGGCTGCGCTGCGGCGGGCGCATTACGGCAATCTACGAGCGCGAGGGGCGCACCTTCGTCGAAGCCGAACTCTGGGCCATCGGTCAGGACGGGGTCGCCCGCGCCAGCGGGGCGGTCGTCGCCGCGCCGCTGCCCTGAGGGGAGGGGCCGGGAAGCACGTGTTCACATTCTGTATAGCCGGGGGCTTATGGTCTTTGAGAAATTACTCCGCTAAACAATTGTCCTTTGGAGAGGAGGGTGGGGAAACCAGGTTTCCCCACACCCGCGCCCGCGAGAGGGTTTGGGAGGGCGCGGCCCGTTTCGCGCGAACATGACTGGCTGAAACCATGACCATCGTACACCTCAGTGGAGGGGAGCGCAGGCTGATGGTGCGCTATCTGCCCGTGCTCACCTGGAGCTTCACCATCCTGGCCCTGTTCGGCATCGGCGACATCGCTGCGCGCATGCTCGACGGTCGCCTTCCCGTCGCCTTCGGGCCATTCACCGCCATCGCCATCCTTCTGGCCATGATCGGGTTCGTCCTCTACACCGGCGGGCACCTGGTCGTGGCCACCTTCGACCGTGAGCACGATGCGGTGCGCATCGCCCGCTACGGCCTCCAGGGGCGCGCGGTAGACGATCGGCGCCTGAGTGATGTGGTGGGGCTTGATGTGCGCCTGCTGCGGCGCGCGCAGCACCGCCTGGAGTTGCGCATGCGCTCAGGGGAGCGCGTGCCGCTCACTCCCTACTACGTGGTCAGCTTTGGCATGGCCGGGGTGCCCCGCCTGAGCGGGTTTCTCGGCTTCGAGCCGACGCTGGTGCAGCAGGCTCGCCGGTGGTGATGCAGCCGGGGTCCGGGGAAACCCGGTTTCCCCATCCCCCTGCGTGCGGGCCAGGCCCTCCCAAACCCTCCTGCGGGCGAGGGGATGGGGGAACCTGGTTCCCCCATGGTCACGTGAGACGGTCATGCGCATGGCACCCAACGCCCAATGACCATAACCCGGGAGCGCGGGCGGGACGCCCGCGCCACGGCTCCGCGGACACGGCGCCGGCCCCTGCCCTGACCCTCCCCCCGCTGGGGGAGGGAACCCGGCGCCTCCCCCCGGCGGGGGGAGGCCGGGGGGGGCTGAACCCTGCGAACGATGGTCACCTCAGCCGTCCATGCGGCTGCGCCGCAGAACGCCGCAATGAACATACGGTTGTTCTTGGGAGGGCTGCGCCCTCCCAAACCCTCCCAGGGGCCGGGGCCTGGGTGCGCGGGCCTCCGGCCCGCGTCCGCTGAGGGATGGGGAAACCGGGTTTCCCCATCCCCCTGCGGGGCGGGGGCGTGGGGAAACCCGGTTTCCCCACACCCCTCCACCTCAGCCTGGAGCTACCGCCCGACACCGCGGCCCACCTCCGCCAGCAAGCGTTCGGGCCGGCCACGGTACTCGTTCCAGGGGATCGCGCCGCGGACGATGCCGTCGAGAATGCGCCAGAGGGTGGCGTTGACCGGCGCAGGCACGCCGCGCGCGGCCGCCTCCGCCGCGACGGCGCCATAGAGGAACTCGCCCTCGGAACGTGTGCGACCCGCCCGCAGGTCCCGCAGCAGCGAAGGGTCCTTGCCGCCGCGCCCCTGGCCCACCAGGCGGCGCATCAGCGGGCGCAGGGCGGCGCCGGGCAGCAGCCGCGCCAGCCAGACGATCGTCGCCGCCGGATAGCCCGGCAGATTGACCGGGCGCGCGCCCATCCTGCCCATCACTGCGAGCGCCTCGCGCACTGCCCGCAGGTCCACGTCAATCAGGCGGTCGTCGGCGTAGATGCGCTCCACCGGCATGTCGAGAATGGCGGCCAGGGCGTTGCCGAGCATGTTCAGCAACGCCTTGGACCATTTGAGGGCGCGTGGGTCGGCGTAGGCGCGGGTGGGGAAATCGGCGGCGCGGAAGGCGGCCAGCCAGCGCGCCAGGTCGGTGGCCGGATGCATAGGGGCCAGGCCCACACCGCCGAGTTTGGTGATCACGATCTCCGTGGGGCCGGGGATCTCCACCGAGGTGGTGATGGCGCCGGCAATCACGCGGGTCGGCCCGAAGGCTTCGACCAGGCGTTCCTCGTTGCCGATGCCGTTCTGGAGCGAAAGAACGCGCTGCGGTTCCAGGTCGCGCAGGGTCTGGATCGCCCCGGGCGTGTCATAACCTTTGACGCAGAGGATGGCCAGGTCGGGGCGCTGGCATGCCGCGGGCAACTCGCCGGGGGTGGCGGCGGCGGCCAGGCGCACCTGCCGGACGCCATCGGGAAAGCCGATCCGCAGCGGCGCGCCGGTCAGCGCCTGTACGCTTGCCGGCCGCGCCAGCAGCGCCGTCGGCTCCGTCTCTGCCAGCGTCAGGCGTCCGGCCACCTGCAACCCGATGGCCCCGCCCCCCACGACGACGATTGCCACGACACCCCCTGTAAGTCCTGTTGGTATGACCCTCTGTTCACTGCAGCACGTCTTCGCCACGGACGGCCAGGGTCGGTTGGCCGTTGCGTCCCACCCCCCAGTAGATGAAGCCCCGCGCGGCCATCTCGGCAGGCTCGTAGATGTTGCGCCCATCGAGGACCACCGGCTGGTTCATGAAGCGCTTGATTTTCTCCCAGTCGAGTTGCTTGAACTCGTTCCACTCGGTGACAATCAGCAGCGCGTCGGCTTCCTTGGCCACATCGTAGGCCGTGCGGCAGAAGGTGATTTCGGGGATCAGCTCGGCGGCCCGTTCCATGGCCACCGGGTCATAGGCCTTGATCCGCGCGCCGTCGCGCAACAGAGCGCGAATAATGTCCACGCTGGGGGCCTCGCGCATATCGTCGGTGTTCGGCTTGAACGACAACCCCAGCACGCCCACGCACTTCCCGTGGAGGTCGCCAAGCAGCGTTGTGACCTTCTCCACGAAGCGATCGCGGGCGCTCTGGTTAATATCCATCACCGCATGCAGCAACTGCGGATGGCAGCCCGCCGAGGCGGCCATATGGTGCAGCGCCAGCACGTCCTTGGGGAAGCACGAGCCTCCATAGCCCACCCCGGCATCCAGGAAGTGCGGCCCGATGCGCCGGTCGGCGCCCATGCCTCGCGCCACCTCCTTCACGTCCGCCCCCAACTTCTCGCAGATCTGGGCAATCTCGTTGATGAACGAAATCCGCGTCGCCAGAAAGGCGTTCGAGGCATACTTGATCATCTCCGCCGTGCGCAGGTCGGTGATGATCACCGGCGCCCCCAGGGGGGCGTGCAGTTCCGCCACCACCTCCGCCGCCGCCCGGTCGGTCGAGCCGAGCACGATGCGGTCAGGCTTGAAGAAGTCGCTGATGGCGCTGCCCTCGCGCAGGAACTCGGGGTTGGAGACCACGCTGAAGCGCACGTCGGGCCGGGTGTGGGCGCGCAGGATCTCGAAAACCATATCGCCGGTGCCGACAGGGACAGTGCTCTTGTCAATGATGATCGCGTCGCGGGTGAGGTGGCGCCCGATGCTGGCGGCGGCGGCCTCGACCTGGCTGAGGTCGGCGGCGCCACCGGGGCCCATCGGGGTGCCGACGGTGATGAACACCAGTTCGGCCCCTTCGAGTGCCTCGGCGTAGTCATCGGTGAAGCGCAGGCGCCCGGCGCGCATGTTCCGCTCTTGCAACTCTTCCAGTCCCGGCTCGTAGATCGGTGCCTTGCCGCTGCGGAGGAGCGCGAGCTTCTCCTGATTAATCTCCACACATGTGACCGTATTCCCCAGATCGGCAAAGCACACACCGGTGGTCAGGCCCACGTACCCGGTGCCAACGACGCAAATGGTTCTCAATGTCGTGCTCCTTCATGGTGTCTGGACACGGTTCACACCCGCGGTGGAGGGGCGCGAAGGGCCATGGCAGCGAAACCGTGTCTCAGGCGTCCTGGGGACGCCAGTTCTTCGATGATCTCAGGACGTACGTGGTGAGGGGACGGGGAGGCCCGCTTCCCCGCCCGTGGCGGCCAGGCGAAATGCCCATAGCGCCCCGCCGGGGGGCGACTGCGTCCCTCCTGGATCTTTCACTTGCATAAACGCCATGCGACGAGCAAAAGATACCGGAGCGGCCTGGATGACATTGGCGGAAGCTACGCCTCCTGCCCGCTCCATGCTTCAGACGCTGGCCGAGGGAGGGCCTCACAATTGTACCTCAATTCCATAACCAGATTCGCTGGCCCGCGCGAGGGCCAGGGCCGCCACTGCCACATCCTGCGCCGCATTGCCCACCGATTTGAAGAAGGTAATCGCTTCGGGAGCGGGACGCCCCGGCGCCTTGCCGGCGGCCACCTCCCCCAGTTCGCCGATCACGTGCTCCTCGGTGATCCAGCCCGCGTCACGGGCCTGGATGAGGTCACCGGCCTCCGACCAGGCGGCGCGCCGTTGATCGACCACCACGTGGGCGCGGGCCACCGTCGCGGGCGGGATCTCGGCCATTGAAGGCTTGTAGGAGCCGACGCCATTGATGTGCGTGCCGGGACGCACATCGCTATCGGCGAAGAGGGGCGTAGGCGCGGCGGTGGCGGTGCAGATCACATCGGCCTCGGCCAGGGCACTGGCAGCGTCGGGCGCGATGCGCGCGTCCTGCCGCAGGCCGGCGGCCCGCAGCCGTTCGAGCAGTTCCTGCGCCCGGGCGGGGGTGCGATTCACGATCCAGATGCGCTCAATCGCGCGCACGGCGCACACGGCGAGGGCCTGTGGCAGGGCCTGGGCGCCGGCCCCGAACAGCGCCAGCACACGCGCGTCAGGGCGGGCCATGTGGCGCGTTGCCACCCCCGAGGCCGCTCCGGTGCGCAAAGCGGTAAGATAGGCGCCATCGAGCGTGGCCAGCGGTCGTCCCGTCTCCGGGTCAAACAGATTGACCAGCGCATAGATGCTCGGCTCGCCCCGGTCGCGATTCTGGGGAAATACCGAGACCACCTTGACGCCGAGGGCGGGCATCGGCGCCCCGTCGAGGCGCGCGGGCATCACGAAGCTCACCGCCTGGCGCGCGGGGGTTTCGACGGGCAGACGCAGGGGGACAGCGGCCTGGCCGGCCGAGAGGCGCACAAAGGCGCTTTCGACGGCCTCAATCGCGGCCGGCATCGGCACGGCCCGGCGCACATCATCGGCCGAAAGGATGCGCATGGCTTGGACCTCCAGGTTCAGACCGGGCCGGGTTGGGGGAGGGTGGGGAAACCGGGTTTCCCCCGCCCCTGCTCCAGCAGCCTATTTTCACGTTAGGCATGTTTCAAACGCACTTGACCGTTCGCCTCGACACGGGACCACGGGGGTGGCCGTGGAGGGGCCTGGCCCCTCCACACCTCCCCGCCAGACTGTCAAGCGCAAACCGCAGGTTTTGAAACATGCCTAAGGCATGTTTCAAACGCACTTGACCGTTCGCCTCGACACGGGACCCCAGGGGTGGCTGTGGAGGGGCCTGGCCCCTCCACACCTCCCCGCCAGACTGTCAAGCGCAAACCGCAGGTTTTGAAACATGCCTAAGAGTTAAAACTGGTATAGACTGCGAAGGCGGACTTCACATTACCATGCGGAGGAGAAAGAGTAAGTTTTCACATTTTTCCTGGAAGCGAGGGCTCTTGCCCTCGGAGACGCGACGAGAGCGGGACGCCCCTGCTCCCAGGAGTGAAGAGTGACGAGAAAAAACGCTATGAAGCCAGGTGGCTAACGCTGTCGCTCCCACAACCCGCACTCCTGCCGGTGCTGCCGGAGGGCCTCTTTACTCGGTCCTCCATCTTGTTCGTCTGGAATCACAACCTGTTTGCCATGAAGATCGGCATACGACGAACATTGCAACACCGGCGCCAGCAGAACCGTACTGGTTTCCACATCAATAGTGAGCAGGCGAAGGTCAAACAAGGTGTGAATGTCGCCGCGCAGCAGCAAACCATTTGATATGTGATTGGTATGCTCACCCTTATAAGGGAGAATATGAGCCGCCTCAAGCGCTTCAGGAAAGTTGGCGCCGGTCACAACACAAGCATTGTTGTAAATGTGAAGCAATCGTCGGCGAAATTCTGGCTGCCCTCTTCGCCGAACAATTGCGCGTATACAGCGCTCTCTCGCGTCGTCAAGGTTCTTCGGATCGAACACTCCTGAAGAGGCGAACCGCTGCTCGCTCGATTCGATGTGTTGGGCAAGCGCTACATCCAACCGGTGTCGCTCGCTCACCGGTTGAACGCCTGGTTCAGGCTGGATATCCAGAAGATCAACTGCTGCGGAGAAAGCTCGCTCTGGCAGCTCCAGTTCAGCGCCAGCTTCAGGCGGGATGTTCCAAAGGCTCTGCGATTGCGTTTCATGTTCTTTGGAGATCGGTGGGATTAGCTGTTTGTTTTCTTGATCCTCTGGCTGGCGTTTATCCTGGGGAAGGTGATTCGGCTTCCTTGATTGAATATTCGACATCGCGTGTTTCACCGCATCATAATATTCAGTTTTGATTCCATACCTATAGGGGTGACCGTCTCTCTCCAGGATCTCTTCAAACTCGTCGCGCCAATACTCAGGAGATATCTTCCTTTCTGTCCATGAGCGACCGAACCATCCGTGCGCGTTTTTGGCATTCAGATCGTCTGCTCCCATTTGAACCCCGATCTCCAGAAAGTCTTGTTCTAAGAATTGTACCAGTTTCTCTTGGAGCACAGAAGATTGCAAGGATGTGCCTTTGGGGTATTCAACCAGGGCCTTCACAAAATAGTAAAATGTTTTGATATTATATGTCCTGAGGTGGTTGTAATAGTCGTGAGGATGCACATTGCGCCCTTCTTCTAAAAGGGTTTCAATATTCACGGGGTTCATGCTACAGCCTCCACTTCAGCAGTCCATGCGGCTGCGCCGCACAACGCCGCAATGAACATACGTTTGTTCCTGGGAGGGCGCAGCCCTCCCACACCCTCCCGCGGGCGGGGGAATGGGGAAACCCGGTTTCCCCATTCCCCTCTTCGAGAGCCTATTTTCACGTTAGTTTTTAGCCTGCCTATCTGAATTGTAGAAGTGCCGGCTTACCAGGCTGTATCCATTGCTGGTAGGAGTTGTACCGTTCGCAGCGTTTTGCCCCCCTCCCAGCCTCCCCCCGCCGGGGGGAGGAGCCCGCTTTCCTCGCCCAGTGGGGAGGGTCAGGGAGGGGGCGGTTCGGCAGGAGACGGTAGCATACCGCATAGCCCTGCTGAAACCATGTCTAACGTGAACATAGGCTGCTGGAGCGGGGGTGTGGGGAAACCGGGTTTCCCCACGCCCCCACCCGCGGGAAGGTGAGGGCGCAGCCCGCGCGCAGGGGGATGGGGAAACCGGATTTCCCCATCCCCCCAGCCGGTGGGAGGGTTTCGGAGGGCTTCGTCTTCCCAGGAGCAACCTATGTTCATCCTGTTCGTGTGCCGCGGAGCCGCGTGGACGGCTGGATTACGAGCGTGAGCCGCTCGACCATATCTGGGACCTGACCGGATGTGTTCCCGCGCATGAAGTACAATAAGGTAGCGGTGTCTCCACTCTCCTCCGGGTTCCTGGGTACGCGGGCCTCTGGCCCGCATGCGGCGCGAAGGGCGAAGACGCTCGTATACCCAGGGTGCGTTGCGCCGCCGGGACACGCGGCGGCGCAAGAAGAAGGTAGGGGCACAGTGCCGCTGTGCCCCTACAAGCGATACGTTTCGCTTCATCTCAGGATACACAACAGGATCACCCTATGAGTCTGGGCACAATGTTGAACACGCGCACCATCAGGTATCTTGAACTGATCGGTAATGGGAAACGCTACCACGTGCCGCCGTACCAGCGTGACTATTCGTGGAATGAGGAGCAGTGGGACGATTTGTGGAACGATATTACCGATCTACATCGTCAGACTGATAGCTACCACTACATGGGCGCGCTGGTTGTGCAGGAGGAGAGTGATCGCGATCTGCTGATTATTGATGGTCAACAACGCATGGCCACTCTGAGTATTCTGGCGCTGGCCGTCATTGCCCTGCTCGATGAGCTTGCGCGGCGGGGGATCGATCCAGATCTCAACCGCGAACGCATGCGCGAGTTGCGCAACCGGTTCATCGGCGAGCGTGATCCGGCCTCACTGATTGAGAGTAGTCGGCTGACGCTTAACGAGACCGACAATCCGTTGTACCAGGATTATCTCGTGCAATTACGCGAACCGCTCAACCCGCGTGGTTTGCCGCGCTCCAATCGTTTATTGTGGCAATGCTTCCAGTATTTCAAAGCAAAACTGAATGAATTGTTTAAAGATCAGCCTGACGGCGCGGTGATCACCCGTCTCTTATCAGAAACAATCGCCCGGCGATTGCTCTTCATTCTGATCACGGTTGCCGACGAACTGAATGCATACACGATTTTTGAAACGCTCAATGCTCGTGGTCTGGAACTGACCATTACCGATCTGCTCAAAAACTATCTCTTCTCGCAGATCAGAGTGGCAAGCGATATGCAGGTACTCCAACGCCGCTGGCAACGCTTAATCGAGACGGTTACGCCCGAACGATTCCCGGAGTTTCTGCGCTACCACTTGCTGTGCGAGGTGCCCCAGGTGCGCAGCCAGCGTCTGTTCAAGCTGGTGCGCGAGCGGGTGCGAACGCCCCACGAGGTATTTGCGCTGATCGATGCGCTGGAACCGCGCGCTGAACTGTTTGCCGCTTTCTCAGATCCGGCTCACGGCTACTGGGTTGATCTCCCCGCAGCACGCCAGTATGTGCGTGAACTCAACCTGTTTCGCGTGCGCCAGATGATGCCGGTGCTCTTTGCGGCCTGGGAACAGCTTGCGCCTGACAATTTCGTTCGGGCGCTCAGAATGATCAGCATCATTTCATTTCGTTACACTGTTGTCAGTGCGTTGAATCCAAATGAACTGGAGTCGATTTATCACACGGCGGCACGAGCGATCATCGAAAAGCGGGCCACAACGCCATCCGAGATTTTTACTCTCTTGAAGCCGATCTATGTGCCGGATCACAAGTTTATGAACGATTTTGCCACGCTTGCCATTCCCACCAGTGGGCAACGAAAGAAGATCGTCAAATACATCCTGGCCAGACTCGAAAGTCAACTGTCAGACCGATTCTGCGATCCTGAAACCGATCCGGCCTCAATCGAGCACATTTTGCCTGAAAATCCAACCCAGGAATGGGAACAATCGTTTCCGCGCACGCAGTGGGAAGCGGCTGCTTACCGCCTCGGCAATCTGACGCTCCTCGCCCCCTCCGACAACCGGCGGGTGGGGAATGCGCTCTATCACGAGAAGCGCGCCGTGTACGGGCAGAGTGCCTATACCCTGACTCGTCAGATTCCTGATCTCGCTCCTGAGGAGTGGACCCCGGCGCTGCTCGAACGGCGTCAACAAGAGCTGGCGCGTCGGGCGGTGGACATCTGGCGCATCGACGCGGAAACCGATTGACACGACGGGAGACTCAGGGCCGAGGACTTTGTTCTCCCAACCCCTCCCCCTGGCCGGGGCCTGGGTGCGGGGGCCTCCGGCCCGCATCCGCGGGGGGCTGTGCTGCCGTTCAGCGGCCCGATGGCCGCCGTGGGCCTCCGGCCCGCATCCGCGGGGAGCTGTGGCCGCCCCGACCCTCCTGCGGGCGGGGTATGGGGAAACCCGGTTTCCCCATACCCCTGCTCCAGTGGGTTGGGAGGCTGGCTGGATGATATCTCAACGCAATGAGGCGTGAGCCATCTGCCGGCTCACGCCTCACACGTCAATTGCCTGGCGCCGGGTTGCGCTTCCGGGAGATCATGGCGCGCCGTGCCTTGCGGGCGCTACCCGGCGTTCCCGGCGGGCGCTCTGGCGTCGGGGGCCGGGGCGGAGGGTGTGGCCTCACCCTCGGCGGGCCGGCTCTCGCCCTCGTTCACGCGGCGCAGCGAGAGGCCCATCCGCTGCCGCTGGCGATCGAGGCTGATCACCCTGGCCGTCACCGTCTGTCCGGGCTGCAGGACATCACGCGGCTGGACCTGCGGGTCCACGTCCAGTTCGCTGGCGTGGATCAGGCCCTCGACGGCCTCCTCCACCTGCACGAACGCGCCGAAGGGGGTGACATTCGTCACTGGGCCGGACACGAGCTGGCCCAGGGTATAGCGCTGGTCAATGGTCTCCCACGGATTGGCCTGCAACTGGCGGATAGAGAGGCCGATACGCTCGCGCTCGCGGTCAATTTCGACCACCACCACCTTGACTTCCTGGCCGGGCTGCAGCACCTCGCGGGGATGGTTGACCCGCTGCCAGCTCAGTTCGGAGATATGGGCCAGGCCATCGGCGCCGCCGAGGTCAATGAAGGCCCCGAAGTTGGTGAGCTGGTTGACGCGGCCGGTCAGCACATCGCCGGGCTGCAACTCGGTGAGCAGGCGGTGCTTCTGCGCTTTGCGCCACTCCTGGGTCGCGCTGCGTTCGGAGAGCACCAGGCGGTTGCGCTCGCGATCCACCTCGATGACCTTGAGGGGGATCTCCTGATTCACCATCTTCTGCAGCGCCTGCTGCCGCTCCTCGGCGGCCGTGCGCCCGTGGAGCTGGGCCACCTGCGAGGCGGGCACAAAGCCACGGATGCGGTTGAACTGGACGAGCAGACCGCCCTTGTTGAAACCGATCACCTTGCAGCGCGTGATACCGCCATCCTTGAACAACTGCTCGGCGTACTCCCAGTCCTTCGCCACCTGAACCATCGTCAGCGAAAGAATGAGATCGCCGTCGCGGTTTTCGGGCTCCTGGACGTAGACCTGGATCGTATCGCCAACACGCAGACCGTTGAGGAACTCCTCACCCATTTGCCGGAGATCCTGGGCGGGGATCACGCCTTCGCGTTTCGTGCCGATTGAGACCAGAATACCGTTGTCTTCGATTTGCATGACCAGCCCTTCGCGCAACTCACCGCGCTGCGGACGAGCGTAATCATACTCGTCGAGGAGCCTGGTCCAGTCGAGTTCCTCGTTGCTCTCCAGGGTCTCTTGATCCGGTTGCACCGACATGCTTCAAAGCCTCCTGCCAGAAAGGTGATGTTGTCGCGACATCGCGACGCGGACCATAAAAAAGCGCCACCTGCGCTGCAAGCTGGCGCGTAATGGCTATGCGCTTTATCTCCAGGGATGCTGTTCGCGCGTTTGGGCGCGAAAACACCTATCGGCGCCTGCTGCAGGCTCCGCGAAATGGCTGGCTCTCCGATACCATGCAACAGATTACTGGCTGGAGGGTCGAACCGCAGCGGATGTCACGACTATGTTTTACAATGTGCGGTATTATAGTGGAGGTGCGAGTAAAAGTCAAATCTTGTCAGAAGACCTGAAAGGGATCGCCAACTATGGAGCGGCAGGAGCCAGTCCGCGTGCTATTTGTGTGTATGGGCAACATCTGCCGTTCGCCAATGGCCGAGGCCATCTTTCGGCGCTACGTGGCGGACGCCGGTCTCGACGGTCACGTTCTCATCGACTCGGCGGGGACAGGGAGCTGGCACGTGGGTGAACCGCCCCATCATGGTACCCTTGCCGTGCTATTGCGCCGGGGCATTGACCCTGGCGACCAGCGCGCGCGGCAAATTACCCGCGGCGATTTCGACCGCTTTGATTATATTGTCGCGATGGACCACGAGAATCTCACCGCGCTCCAACGCTTCCCTCGCGATGGTCGCGCCCAGGTTAGCCTGCTTCTCTCCCACGCCCCTGGCCTGAGCGTCCGCGAGGTCCCTGATCCATACTACTCCGGCGGTTTTGACGAGGTCTTCGATCTGATCGAGGCCGGTTGCCGGGGCTTGCTCGCCCATATCCGCGAACGGGAAGGCATCTGAGGTGACCATCGTGCGCCGCGTTCCGCCCCCCTCCCAGCCTCCCCCCGCTGGGGGGAGGCGCCGGGTTCCCGCCCCCGGTGGGGGAGGGTCAGGGAGGGGGCCGGCGCCGTGCCCGCAGAGCCGTGGCGCGGGCGGGACGCCCGCGCTCCCAGGTCATGGGCATCGCGGCGGTGTGCGCCATGCGCATGACCGTCTCACGTGACCATGGGGAAACCAGGTTCCCCCATCCCCCCGCCCGCGGGAGGGTCCGGGAGGGCAAAGCCCGCACGCAGGGGTCTGGGGAAACCCGGTTTCCCCATCCTCTCACCCGGTGGGAGGGTGTGGGAGTGCCAGGCCCTCTCAGGAGAACCCTTTTATACGGGAGGGTCTGGGAGGGCGCAGCCCTCCCAGGAACAACCTTTTTTCATCCCGTTGGTGTGGAGCAGGGGGCTGGGGAAACCAGGTTTCCCCAGCCCCCCACCTGGCGCGAGGGTCTGGAAGGGCCACGGCCTCCCAGGAACAACCTTATGTTCCTCACGCTAGCGGGCGGCGGAGCCGCACGGGCAACAAGGAGAAATCAACGCAGGGGTGAACGATCTCTTCGGCCCGCCGGGGCCTGGTGCGCGAAAGGTACGCCATGACAACGCTTCCTGCTACGCTCGTGGAAGCAATCGCCGCGGCTGCCGGCGGCCCGCTGACGCGCGTCGAACCCCTTGGGGGCAGTTTCGGCGCACAGTTGCTGCGGGTGACGGCAGGCGGGCAACGTTTCGCCCTCAAATGGGCCATAAGCGGAGCCGCGGCGGCCATGGTCGTCGCCGAGGCGCATGGCTTGCGCGCGCTGGCCGCTGCCGGCGCCGTGCGCGTGCCCGCGGTCATCCTGGAGCTGGAGGCCACGGAGACGCAGCCCGCCGCCGTGCTCAGCGAGTGGCTCGAGGGCGGCGCTACGCGCCCCGACCAGGCTGCTCTGGGTGAGGCCCTGGCCGCCCTGCATCGCCAGTCGGCCCCCGCCTACGGCCTGGAACGCGATAATTTCATCGGTGGGACGCCCCAGTTCAACGGCTGGATGGAGGACTGGGTGGCCTTCTTCCGCGAGCGGCGCCTGCGACCGCAGATCGAACGCGCCGTGCGCGCCGGCTTGCTGCCGGTGGAACGCCGCGGCGCCCTCGAGCGGCTGATGGGGCGCCTCGACACCCTGCTCGGCGGAGTGCGCCGCGCCCCGGCCTTGATCCACGGTGATCTCTGGGGCGGCAACGTCGTGGCGGCGCCCGGCGGCGTGGCAGCGTTGATCGACCCTGCGGTTTCCTACAGCGACCGTGAAGCCGAACTGGCCTTCACCGAGTTGTTTGGGGGCTTCTCCTCCCGCTTCTATGCCGCCTACAGCGCTGCCTGGCCCCTCGAGCCGGGTTACGCCGACCGCCGCGATCTCTACAATCTGTACCACCTCCTGAACCACCTGAACCTCTTCGGCGCCGGCTATGGCGCCCAGGTGGACGCCATCGCCCGGCGTTATGGCGGGTGAGTGCGGCGTTGAGGCGAAACGTCTTTCGCTCCGGGACTACGACTCAAACCTGCGTTCCTGTTGGAGGGGCGCGGGGAGGCGTAGCCCCCCAGCCCCCGTTCCGCCCGCGGCGGCAGACGCTTGCCGGCAGCGCCAGGGCGCGCACCCGCCGCGGGCGGAACAGCCGGATCGCGGAGGGCGCCGCCGCCGCACCTTCCCAAACGGGTACGTACAAGGCCGCGCAGCGAAACCATGCCCAACACTCAGTCCCAACCTATAATCAGCCGTCTGGAAGCGATTCTGCAAGATCTTGCTGCCCTGTGCGCGGCGCGGGGCGCGCGGGCCTGGCTCACGGGCGGCGCGGCCCGCGACCTGGCGTTGGGACGCGCGCCCTCCGACCTGGATGTCACGGTCACTGGCAACGGCTTCGAACTGGCCCGCGCTTTTGCCGACGCCCACGACGGGGCCTTCGTGGCCCTGGACGCCGAACGCGATACGGGCCGGGCCGTGCTCGCCGGGCCGCCGCCGCTGACAGTAGACATCGGCGGCCTGCGCGCCCCTGATATCGAAGCCGATCTGCGGCTACGCGACTTCACCATCAACGCGCTGGCCGTGCCTCTCGATGCCGCCCTGCGCCTGCCGCCGCCGTCCGCGGCGCTGCTTGACCCGACCGGCGGCCTGGCCGACCTGCGGGCAGGCATCGTGCGCCCCTGTGGCCCCACCAGCCTGCGTGACGACCCGCTGCGCGTGGTGCGGGCCGCGCGGCTCTGCGCCACGCTGGACCTGCGCCCCGCTCCCTCCCTGGCCGACATGGCCCGCGCCGCCGTCAGCGGCCTCGACCAGGTGGCCGGCGAGCGCGCCCGCGATGAACTGCTCAAACTGCTCGACGCTCCCGCCGCCGCGCCATGGCTGCGCTTCCTCGATGCCTGCGGCGCCTTGACCCGCCTGATCCCCGAGCTGGAGCCTGGCCGCGCCGGTGAACCGCCCTCTGTCCACGTCCTGCCGGTGCTGGCGCACATGCTGGAGACCGTGGCCGCCCTGGATTGGCTGCTCGGCGGTCCCACCAGGGCCGAGGCGCTGCCCGTGGCGGTCCAGGCGCACCCGGACTTGAGCCGAACCCTGCCCTTCGCCGAGGAGGTGCAGGCGCTCATGGCGGAACGCCGCGCCGGCGGCCATCGCCGGCAGGCCCTGCTGAAACTGGCGGCCCTGATCCACGACAATGCCAAGCCCCAGACAAAGGTCGTCCACCCTGACGGCAAGGTCAGTTTCTACGGCCATCAGGAGCTTGGCGCGGACGCGGCGGCGCAGATCGGGCGGCGTCTGCGTCTGAGCCGCAACGACGTTCGCTACGTGGAACTGGTGGTGCGCGAACACATGCGCCCGGGACACCTCCGCGCCGCAGCCGTGCTCACGCCGCGCGCCCTGTACCGCTTCTTCCGCGACCTTGGCGACGCCGGTCCCGATGTGCTGCTCCACGAACTGGCCGACCACCTGGCGACGCGGGGGCCGCATGTGGATGCGCAGGGCTGGGTGGCGCACCTGGCGTGGACCGGGGCGCTGCTGGCCCATTTCTACGCGCCCACGCCCGCCCGGCAGGCGCGATTGATTGACGGCAACGGGTTGATGGCGGCCCTGGGGATTGGGCCGGGGCCCCGCGTTGGCGCGTTACTGCGCGAGATTGCCGAGGCGCAGGCGGCGGGGGAGATCGCGACGCGCGAGGAGGCCATTGAACTGGCCAGGCAGCGCCTGGCGGCTGACGACGCCCGGTAACGACGAAGCACCGGCTGCACCGGTGCTTCGCTCTGGGAGGGCGTAGCCCTCCCAGACCCTCCCGCGGGCGGGGGTGTGGGGAAACCCGGTTTCCCCATACCCCTGCTGTGAGGGCCAGGCGCTCCCGCGGGCGGGGGCGTAGGGAAACCCGGTTTCCCCACACCCCTGCTCCAGCAGCCTATGTTCACGTTAGCGCATGCGGCGCTCCAGCCCCTCCTCCCACCCTCCCCCCGCTGGGGGGAGGAGCCGTCCTCCCGCACCCAGCGAGGGAGGGCTGGAGAGTGGTCATCTTGAAGAGTATTGGTCCTTGGGTTCGTGTTTCCCTTCGATCTTGACGCTCAGGCGCAACTCCTCGGTGCGCTGGCGGTCGTCACGGACAGGGGGACGCTCTTCATTGAGCAACGGCAGGAGCACCAGGGTCAGCACCATCATCACGGCCAGCAGAACGGTCGGGAAGTGATTGATCCACTCAACCATCGGCTACTCCTTAGCTGCAGGCGAGGCAGCCACCGCGGCACATTACCCTGAGGCAATCATTGCTCATCCACCGGGAGGTTCGGAGGGGCGCAGCCCCTCCGAACGTATGTGTTCACATTGCTCCTGGGAGCGAGGGCAAGATGGTCTTTGAGAAATTAATCCGGTATATCGAGCTGGCCGTGGGGCTAAAGCCCTCGGCTATGGAATGCGAAGCCCGCCTGCGCGGGCTAGAGCGGATTATTTTTTCAAAGACCGTCTTGCCCTCGGAGACGCGCCGAGGGCGAGACGCCCTCGCTTCCAGGCTCGTGGAGTACCTCGAGCATGTAAAGTTGCCCGAAATAAGGATAACACGCTTCCTCTGGGGGCCTGTGGCCCCCGGACCCACGCTCGCGGTGCGCTGACAACGTAACATAACATTACCCCGCGCATCCTACGCGAGAAGGCTTAACCGGGCAATGAGAGCCATCTGAGTTGTGACTGATGTGAACATAGCCCCTCGGCGAGGGGTCGGGGGAAACCGGGTTTCCCCGGCCCCTCGCCGAGGGGCTGGATCGAACGGTCCGAAGCGCCGTGGACCTCACGTCGCAGGGCGCCGGCACTCCGCGCGGAGCGGACGTGCTGCATAGCGTGCCGAAGGGTGGAGCTACTTCAGCACGTCGCGCACGATCTGCTCGAGCCGGTCAAGCGGAAAGGGTTTGGGGAGGTAGTAATCCACGCGTTGCTCGCGGGCGCGCTTCTCGAGTTCCGGAGAGGCATAGGCGGTGATCATCACCACCCGCGTGTCGGGCGACGTCTCCTTAATCGCCGCGGCGAGTTGCAGGCCATTCATCCCCGGCATGTTGTAATCGGTGATCACCAGGGGAACCGGACGCAGGGCGATCTGGGCCAGGGCATCCGCTCCCCCGTTGACCGTGACGATATCGTAACCGCCGGTCAGATCGCGCATCAGGCGATGAAGAATGACCAGAATATCAGGCTCGTCTTCAACGAGAACGATGGCCGGATTGCGACCTGAGACATCGGGCATGGCCGCCACTCCTCAATTGGCTTCGAATCTCGATGCGGTTTCGCCGCACACAAACGGATATAAAAGCACCTTTTCAGGGGAGGGTGCCACCCTCCCCTCGGGCCGGAGCGGGGTGTTTACGGGAGGGCTGTGTCCTGCCTCTGGCCGGAGGGGTGAAGAACGCTGGTTTCCTCACTTCCGCATCAGGTGGACAGAAGCCGATAAACCCGCCTCACGGAGCTAAGTAGCGGCTATTGTAACATACCGGGGGTACCAGGGCAAGCGACGCGGGGCGGGTGCAGGGCTAGTGCAAAGTCCTTGGGGCGTTGCCCCAAACCCCAGTTTTTGGGTGTGCGCGGCGGCTTTGCCGCCGCGCACACCCAAAAAGAGTATCGCGGGGGCGGCTCCGCCGCCCCCGCACCCCCACCGGAGGTGACTTTGCAAGAGCCCTGGGGGCGGGTGGGTGACGTCATGTCTTGCGCGGCGCCTGGTTCCCTCGGGCTAACGCGAACATAGGCCGCTGGAGCAGGGGGGTGCGGAAACCTGGTTTCCCCACGCCCCTGCCCGCGGGAGGGTGAGGGCGCAGCCCGCCCGCAGGAGGGTGTGGGAGGGCGCAGCCCTCCCAGGAACAACCGTAGGTTCATTGCGGCGGTGTGCGGCGAAGCCGCATGGAGGGCTGAGGTGACCATCGCGCGCCGCGTTCAGCCCCCTCCCCGCCTCCCCCCGCCGGGGGGAGGCGCCGGGTTCCCGCCCCCAGGGGGGCTTCGCCACACCCTTATACCCTCATGGTCTTTGAATACATCATCCGCTCTAGGCCGCGCAGGCGGCCTTCGCATCCCCTGGCCGAGGGCTTCAGCCCCACGGCCAGCCCGGCATAGCGGATTAATTTTTCAAAGACCATCAGGGAGCATGGATTGCGCAAGGTCCATGCGGTATGAGAACCAGGCAAACAATGGTACAGTAAATCACCGCCCCACGCGGGGGCGGGCGCCTGGTAGGAGCCTCTATGACGCAGCTTGTCGGCATCTTTCTCAACGTCCTCGTGCCGGTGTTCTCCCTGGTTCTGCTCGGCTACCTGACCGCTCCGCGTTTACAACTGGAGACCCGCACCCTCTCGCGCTACGCCTACTTTGTTCTCACCCCGGCCCTGGTGTTCCTGACCCTGAGCCAGACGCGCATCGAAGTGGCCCTGGCGGGGCGGATGATCGGCTTCATTACCCTTGTCTACGCCGTAACGATTGTCATCGCCTTCGTCACGGCGCGCCTGCTGCGACGTCCGGCGACGATGACCGCGGCCTATGTGATGATCGCCGCCTTCGGCAACGTGGGCAACTTCGGGCTGCCGATCGTCCAGTTCGCCGAGGGGCCGGAGGCGCTCGGCCTGGCTACGCTGTACTTTCTGGCCAACCTGGTGCTGGCCTTCATCGTCTGCGTCACGGCGGCCAATTTCAGTCGGGGCATCAACCTGGCGATGCTGGGACGGGTCTTTCGCACTCCTGCGCTGATCGCCCTGGCCCCGGCGCTGGCCGTCAACGGGCTGAACATCAGCCTGCCCGCGGTGGTCACCCGGCCCCTGGAGTTGCTCTCGGCGGCGCTGATCCCGACCATGCTGATCGTCCTGGGGGCGCAGTTGGCCGAGGCGGGCATCCCGCGGCTCAACCCGGATATGCTGATCTCCAGCGCCATCAGGCTGATCGGCGGGCCGCTGATTGCCTTCAGCGTCGTCGGCTGGTTCGCCCTGCCGCCCCTGGAACGCAATGTCGGCATTCTCCAGGCCAGTATGCCCACCGCGGTCCTTGTATCTATCATCGCTATGGAGAACCGCCTGCTGCCGGAGTTTGTCACCGCAACCGTGCTCTTCTCGAACGTGATCAGTATAACGACCCTGGCGGTGGTGTTGCTGTTGTTGTAGGCGCAATGCCTAACGAGAAAATAGGCTGCTGGGGCAGGGGCATGGGGAAACCCGGTTTCCCCATGCCCCCACCCGGTGGGAGGGTTGGGGAGGGCGCAGCCCTCCCAGGAAGAACCTCCTCCCCGCGCTCTCTCCGAAGGTGTTCAGGTGCACAGCCCTTGCACCAGAATTGGTTGCTTGACATCTCAAAGTAATGTATAATAGCCGCCGCGGTTTTCCCCGTTCTCAAGTACAGATGCTCAGGAGCAACCATGAAACGACGCGAGTTTCTTCGTGGCGCAGCAGCCGGTGTCCTTGGTGGTCTCGGTATGACCCTGGCGGCGTGCGCCACCCCGCCGACAGCGCCCCCGGCGGGTGGCGGGGCGACAGCGCCGGCGGGCGGCGCAGCGGCCGAGCCGACCGCGCCGCAGGCCCAGGCCCCGGCGCAGGGGTCGTCGCTCCCGGCGGTGGAGTGGCGCATGGGTACGAGCTGGCCAATCTCCCTTGATACGATCTACGGCGGCGCGACGGTGCTGGCCGAGCGGGTGGGCGAGTTGTCGGGCGGGATGTTCAAGATCACCACCTTCCCCGCTGGCGAGCTGTTCCCTGGCCTGGAGGTGGTGCAGAACGTGCAACAGGGCACGGTCGAGTCGGGCCACACGGCGCTGTACTACTACGTCGGCCTCAACCCGGCCTGGGCCTTTGCCACCTCGCTGCCCTTCGGCCTGACCGCCCAGCAGCAGAATGCCTGGCTGTACCACGGCGGCGGCAACGAGGCGCTGAACAAACTGGCCAACAACTTCAATGTGACCGTGTTCCCCGCCGGCAACACCGGCTCGCAGATGGGCGGCTGGTGGCGCAAGGAGGTCAACAGCATCGCCGATGTCCAGGGCATCAAGTTGCGCATCCCCGGCCTGGGCGCCGAGGTCTGGAAACGTCTCGGCGTGGTGACCCAGACCCTGCCCGGCGGCGAGATCTTTCAGGCTCTTTCCACCGGCGCGGTGGACGCCGCCGAGTGGGTCGGCCCGTATGACGATCTGAAGCTCGGTCTGCCCGACGCCGCGACCTACTACTACACCCCCGGCTGGTGGGAGCCGGGCCCCTCCCTGCACGCGGTGGTGAACAACGACGCCTGGAGCAAGCTGCCGGTGGAGTACCAGCGCTACTTCGCCGTGGCGGCCTGGGAGTCGAACATGAATATGCTGGCCAAGTACGACGCGCTGAACCAGGACGCGCTGAATCAGATCCTCGCAGGGGGGAAGATCCAGCTCAAGGTCTACTCCGACGAGATCCTCAAGGCGGCGCAGAAGGCGGCCTTCGAGCTCTACGACGAGAACGCGGGTAAGTCGCCCGAGTTCAAGGAGATCTACGGGCCCTGGAAGGAGTTCCGCTCCAAGATCTACAAGTGGCACCAGACCAACGAGTTCCCCTTCGCGAGCTTCGTGTACAATAACCCGGTCTAAGCCAGGGTTCACGCCAGCGTTGCCGCCAGGCGGAATGGCCAGGGGCGCCGTTCTCCGTACCCCCGTGAACGGTCATGCAAAAGGGGCAGGCTGCAGACCTGCCCCTTTCGCGCGCCAGCGTTGTTCGCCAGCGGCCAGGGGCGGAACACAAGCGCCCATGCCAGGGGAAACAGATTCGCCCTGCGTGAACATCGTTCCTTGGAGCGGGGTGTGGGGAAACCGGGTTTCCCCACACCCCGCCCGCAGGAGGGTTGGGAAGGGCAAAGCCCTCCGCGGCGAGAGGGTCGTGGGTGTTTCGCTATGCTGCCTGGCGGCCGCGGGCAGGAAAAGGGGGTGCGGGGAGGCAACACCTCCCCGCACCCCTCCACCGTGTACGTCCTGTCATGCATCCGAGGGTGAGAGACAGCCATGGCACTCGAAGCCGAAAAGCTCCTGAGCTGGTTGGCGCCGCGCCTGCCGGCGTATGTTGCGGAGTTGGAGCGGTTGTGCGCGATTGACAGCCCAACCGGGCACCGGGCCGGTATTGAGGCGCTGGGCCAAGCGGTGGAGGGCTGGGCGGTGGCGCGGGGTTGGCAGGCGCGCCGCTTTCCCGACGCGCAGGCCGGTGATGGGCTGGCGCTTACCGCGCATGGCACGGGCCAGCTCCGGATCATGCTGGCGGCGCACCTCGATACGGTGTACCCGGTGGGCACGGCGGCGACGCGCCCCCTGCGGCGCGTGGGCGCGCGGCTGGTCGGGCCGGGGAGCGCCGACAACAAAGGCGGGCTCCTCTCCGCGCTCTACGCGGTCGAGGCCATGACGGCGCTGGCCCCGCAGAGCTTCGCCGCGCTCAGCGTAGTCTGCGGCAGCGACGAGGAACGCGAGAACCGGGCCTCGCGGGCCATGCTCGAAGCCCTGGCCCCGGCGTATGACCTGGCCCTGGTGATGGAGCCGGCCCGCGCGAATGGCGACATCGTCAGCGCGCGCAAGGGGAGCGGCGTGTTCGCGCTGGAGGTGACCGGGCGCGCGGCCCACGCAGGGGTCGAGCCCGAGCGCGGGGTGAACGCGATCCTGGCGCTGGCCCATCAGGTCATCGCCCTGCAGGGGCTTAACGGAATGCGTCCCGGCGTCACGGTGAACGTGGGCGTGATCGAAGGCGGCGAGGCGCCCAACGTGGTGCCGGCGCGGGCGCGGGCGCTGGTGGATGCGCGGGCGGTGGCGCCGGAGGATATGGCGCCGGTAACCGCGGCGGTGGAGGCCATTGCCGCCAGGGAGACGCTTCCGGGCGCGGTGACGCGGGTCAGCGGAGGGTGGACCTTCGCGCCCATGGCGCGGACGCCGGCGGTCGAGCGGCTGGTGCACCTGGCGCGGGCCTGCGCGGGCGAGCTAGGCTTCGCCCTGGGCGATACGGCCACCGGCGGGGCGAGTTACGCCAATCTGCTGGCAGGCATGGGCCTGCCCGTGCTGGATGGCCTGGGACCGGTGGGGGGCAACTACCACGGTCCCGAGGAATACATCGAAGAGGGCAGCATCGTGCCGCGCATCGCGCTGGTGGCGCTACTGGTCGCCCGCCTGGCGCGTGATCGGGCGTAGGGGCGCTGCGCGGCCCTTCTGGGTGAGGGGAAGGGGAAACCAGGTTTCCCCTTCCCCCTGCTTGAGAGTGGGCGGGATGAAAAAAGGTTGTTCCTGGGAGGGCTGCGCCCTCCCAAACCCTCCCACCGGGTGGGGGTAGGGAAAACCCGGTTTCCCCGCACCCCGCTCCGAGAGCTTATTTTCGCGTCAGGCGCAACGCAGAGATGGTATCACCTCGCGCGCCTGGAGAGCACGGCGAGCACGACGGCCGTTTCGAGGGCGGCGGCGAGCACGAAGGCCAGGGGCAGGGCGATGGGGCCGAGGGGCCGGACAAGGGCGGCGCTGAGGGCGATGCGGGCGGCGAGTTGTAGCACGTTGGCCACCAGGGGCGTGCGCGTATCGTAGCGCGCCACCAGGCCGCGGGTGGCGATCTCGGTGGCCACATATGCGGGCAGACCGAGCGCGTAGATTGCCAGGAGCCGGTAGGTGAGATCGCCGGCGGCTGCATCGAACGCGCCGCGCTCGAAGAGCAGGGCGATCAGGGGGCGTCCGAGGGCGATCAGCGCGAGGGCGGCCAGGAGGCTGGCGCCGGTGGCGATGCGCAACGTGCGGCGCAGGAGGGCGCGGAAGGCCGTCAGGTCGTCGGCGACGCCGAAGGCGGCGAGGGATGGCAGAGCGGCCTGGCCGATGGCCAGCCCGAGCAGGCGCACCGGCAGGCCGACGAGCAACAGGGCATTGACCAGCGCGCCCACCGTGGCGGTGACGCCGCTGAGGCTGGCGAAGGTGACATCAACGATGTTCCCCGCATAATTACTCAACCCGGAGAGCGCGTTGGGCCAGAGCAGGCGCAGAGTCAGGCGCAGATCGCGATCGCCCGGGTCCCACAGCAGGCGTGGCCGGAAGTGGTGACCGCGCAGGGCGGGGATGAGGATCACGATCTGGAGCAGGGCGTCGAAGAGCGAGCCAATGGTGGGGCCAAAGATCCCCGCCTCAGGAACCACGAGCGCCGCGACCGTTCCGCCGATCAGCGTCAGGTTGCGCAGGGCGATCGCCAGCGCGGGGAGCAGGATCTGGTTGCGGCTGACCAGGAGGGCCACCAGGGCAGCCTCGCTGATCACCAGCAGCACTTCGAGCAACAGGATGCGTGTCAGGGTGACGGTGAGGGCCTGGGTAGCGGGATCAAAGCCGGGAGCCAGGACCGCGCGCACGAAGAGCGGCGCGGCAAGGGCGGCGAGGAGGCACAGGGGCGCGAACACCCCCAGCAAGGCCGTCAGCGTCAGATTGACCAGGCGATTGGCGGCGGGCGAGCCGCCGCGGGCGAAGGCCCGCACCAGCACCGGAACCAGAGCGTTGGTCAGAGCGCCGCCGGCGATCAAGAGACTGATGGTTTCGGGGAGGCGAAAAGCCGCATAAAACGCGGCAGCCTCGTCAGTGAGGCCGAAGCGGGCATTCAGCAAGATCTGGCGGACGACGCCAAGGATTGCCGAGACCAGAAAGCCGGCCATGTAGAGGACCGAGGCCTCGGTGACAGAAACCTGCAACCCCGGCCAGTCGCGGAGGGGCGTCTGCCGGAGGCGGGCCAGCAGATTCAGGGCAGAGTGGCGCAACGACGTGCCACCTGGCCGTGCCAGGGCGCATACGCGAGGGGGTGTTGGCGGAACACAACGCTCTCCCTGCCCCTGCCTCCCGGCGGGGAGGGGCGCAAAGAAACCCTGGGAGGGCTATGCCCTCCCAGACCCTCCCCCACCGGGGGCGGGCACCCGCCTCCTCCCCCCAGCGGGGGGAGGCTGGGAGGGGGGCGGAACGCAGCGAACGATGGTCACCTCAGCCGTCCATGCGGCTCCGCCGCACGCGGGCGGGGGTATGGGGGAACCGGGTTCCCCCATGTCCCTGCGTGAGGGCCAGGCCCTCCCGCGGGCGGGGGTATGGGGAAACCGGGTTCCCCCATGCGCACCTCAGCCGTCCATGCGGCTGCGCCGCGCACCGACGCAATGAAAGTAAAGTTGTTCCTGGGAGGGCTGCGCCCTCCCAGACCCTCCCGCGGGCGGGGGTATGGGGAAACCGGGTTCCCCCATGCGCACCTCAGAACAGCAAGCCGCCATCAACCGACAGCGTGACGCCGGTAATGAAGCTCGCCTCATCGGAGGCGAGGAAGAGGTAGGCGTTAGCGATATCCTCGGGAGTGCCGAGGCGGCGCAGGGGGGTGCGTTCGCGCACGCTCTCGAGCACCTTTTCAGGCACCGTCGCGATCATCTCGGTAGCGGTAAAGCCAGGGGCGATGGCATTGACGCGAATATGGTTGGGGCCAAGCTCACGCGCCCAGGTCTTGGTCATACCAATCACGCCGGCCTTGGCGGCGACATAGTTCGTCTGGCCGAAGTTGCCGTGGAGACCGACGATCGAAGCGGCATTGATGATCGCCCCGCCGCCATTGGCGATCATAATCGGCACGACGGCCCTGGCGCACAGCCAGACACCCTTGAGATTGACATTAATCACCGCGTCGAACTGATCCTCGGTCATCTTCTGCATGCGGGCGTCGCGGGTGATGCCAGCATTGTTCACGAGGATATCGATCCGCCCGAACGCCTCAACCGTCGTCCGCACCGCAACCTCAACCGACTCGGCGCGGCTGACATCAAGGAAAACCGCCTTGGCCTGGCCATCATTGCGGACAATCTCCTCGGCGACGGCCTGGGCATTGGCCATATTGATGTCGGCGACCGCGACTCGCGCGCCCTCGCGGGCGAAGGTAAGCGCCGTAACCTTGCCGATACCCTGGCCGCCACCGGTGATGAAGGCAACCTTATCTTTCAGTCGCATACCAGCTCCTTAATCCAGGGGCGCCCCTGAGCAACAACGGCGCGGCCCCATCGCCGCGCCACGGGTAAAGACGTTACTGGCTGCGCTTGGCAAGCCACGCCTCGATCTGCGGCCAGGTGCGCTTGCTCGCGCCGCTGCCGACCATCAGACCGATATGGCCGCCCTTCATCTCCAGCAACAGTTTGTCGCGCGAGCCGAACTTATCCATCGCCGTAACGGACTGGCAGGTGGGGACGATATGGTCGCGGTCGGCAATCACATTGAGCACGCTGGCCTTCACATTGCGCAGATCGACCGTGCGGCCCTCCATCTGCAGCGTCCCCTCCATCAGCCGGTTCTCGCGGAAGAACTCGACGATCCACTGCCGGAAGGCCGCGCCGGGGAAATTCACCCCATCGGTGACCCAGTTGTTCATCGCCAGCCAGGACTCGACCACGGCCGGATTATCGAGGTTATCCCAGAGTTTCAGGTAGTTGAGCACCCAGTTCTCGACCGGCTTGAGCATCTTATTGCCGTAGTCAATAATCTCGCCGGGCACGTTGCCAAACTGGCGCACCAGTTCATCAACGTTGTAGTAGGGTGTATTGAGCCACTTGTTGAAGGGGCCGGCCTCTTTGTTCCCGAAGTCGAGGGGTGCGGTGAGGAGCACCAGGTTGCGCAGGCCATCATCGGGGCGCATGGCGGCGTAGATCACCGTAATGGTCGCGCCGATGCACCAGCCGCACATGCTGAACTCGCGCGTGCCGCTGTGCCGCTGCATGGCCCGCACCGCCCGCGGGAGGAACTTGAGCGAGAAATCCTCGAAGTCATACCCGGCATCTTCGGGACCGGGGCGGCCCCAGTCGAGCATGTAGACCTCATAGCCCTGGCGGACCATGTACTCGACGAAGCTATTGCCCGGGCGCAGGTCGAAAATATCGGGCCGGTTGATCAACGCGAAGACTAGCAGAAGCGGCACCGGTTTCCGCTGCTCGGGGGGCGTCTGTGGATAGAAGTGGTACAGCTTCATCTTATTGAGCGTCCAGATCACCTCTTTGGGCGTCAGCCCGATCTGGACGTTCAACCGGTTGGTGGCCAGTTTCGTTAGCGTATCGGTGCTCTTGCCAAGCCGCTCCATCTCGGCATAGAGGTTGTGGGTCAACTGTTCAACATCCAGGGTTGGGGGGCTTTGAGTGGTCATCGGCAGCTCCCTTTCTCAATGTCGGTCTGAAGCGCCCGTAGCGGCCTGACCAGCGCGCCGGGGGCCACAGGCGAAGCGGGGGATCGACGCTTAGCTTTCCGTGGCGGGCTTACGGGTCCGGCGCGGCTTCGCGGCGCCTTCAGCTTCGCCTGCGGCAGCCTCTTCGGGCGACACGGCGCCATTGGCTGAGGCGACCACGGCCAGGCCGTGCACCGCTTGCAGCAACTCGTCAAGCTGCACCTGCATGTCGTCCAGACGCATCTCAATATTGGTCAGACGCGACGCCAGGTTGATCACCTCGGCGCGCGAGGGCATATTGATCTGCGACAGATAGGTCTCCATGTACTGGTTGACGGCCTGGCGAATCGGGGCGGAAGCTGCGAGGAGCGTGTCGAGCTGCAAACCGATGGCGTTGGCGAAGACCTCGGTGTTGACCAGCGCGGCCATGCCTTTGGCCCACGCATCAAGATTGGCGTCGCGAATCGTGCGCCAGGTGCCGATCGGATCGTTCGGATTAAACCCGTCAGTCGGGCTCTGGCTCATATCTGGTCTCCTTTGACGGTGTTGCGCAACACAGGCGTGTCCGGGGATTGACAATTTACTTGTAGGGTATTCCAGATAGTTACTGCGCGGTTACATGGGCCATGGGCCGTGGCCTGGCGGGCGCTCTCCCCCATCGCCGCTTCAGCTACGCCGCACACCGACGGGATGAACCTGCTTCTTGGGAGGGTGCAACCCTCCCAACTCCTCCCACCGGGTGGGGGGATGGGGAAACCAGGTTTCCCCATCTCCCTGCTCGAGGGCTGCGCCGCACACCGACGGGATGAACCTGCTTCTTGGGAGGGTGCAGCCCTCCCAACCCCTCCCACCGGGCAGGGGAATGGGGGAACCAGGTTCCCCCATGTTCACGGTAGCGAACCCGTCCGTAACGCTGTGGAGGCCGAAGGCCGCCTCTGCCATCACTTCCGCACGGCGATCTCGTACACCTGGCGCATGGGGTGCTCGACGCCGCTGAGGGCCAGTTCCAGCGCGTAGCGCCCGGTGCGGGTGGGAGTGAGCCGCAACCGGTCAGCCTCGATTGGCAAACAATCAGCCGCCAGTTCGACGCGCCGGCGCACGTCGGCGAGCAGTTCACCGGCGGGGTCGCACAGGCGCGCTTCCAGCACAGCGTCCTGGAAGGAGCGACGCGCATCGTTGACCACGAACAACGGCAGTTGCAGCGCCTCGCCAATGGCGTACGCGCGCGGCGGGTACAGACAGAAGGCGTACTGGGGACTGAAGGCGGCCTGCAGGGCGTAGTAGGAACGCTTGGGCACGCGCCAGTAGTCCACCACGCTCCAGAGAATGGCCGGGTAAGGATCAACGAAGAGAAAGGGCACAATGCCGCCGGTGGGGCGGTACTTGTGCGCGCGCAAGCGGTCAATGTAATACCGGTTGATGAAGATCTGGTAGTCCTGTGACATGGCGATCATTTCGGCCAGGGATTCGGCCTCGCGCCAGGCGATCCAGTTTGACATAATATCTGCCTGGAAGCTGTGGCGCTCCTTCAGGCGCTCCACGTCAGCCGCGCTGAGACAGGGCGGCATGAACTTCAACGCGCTCTCCAGGTTGGGGAAACTCTGCGCGCCAAACTCGGTGACGAAGGCCATGTTGGCGGGAAAGCGCCGGTGCATGACCTCGGCGTCGTCGAGGGTGCCATAGTTGCGGTACCAGCCGAAGTACACGTGCGCATCGGTGCCTTTGCGCACATACGGAATGTCAATTTCGCCCGATGAGCGCACCGCCGGGCGGGTTGGATCTTCCTGTTCGGCCACCTCTTTGAGTTGCGTGTCGAGCACATCGCGGTTCCAACTGAACCCGAAGGCCGTCCAGTATGTGCGTAGCCGGCTGAGAAGCGACTCGTCGGCGGTGTCTTCGATGACCACCGGTTCGTTGTGCATGCACCAGACGCCGATGCTTGGATGGCTCCCGAGCAGCCGCACCATGTGCCGGACCTGCCGCCGCGCCTCGGGCAGGATGCGCCGGGCGTACAGCCACTGGAGCGGAAAGTCCTGCCAGAGTAAGATGCCGGCCACATTTGCGGCTTCATAAAACGCTGGATGATCCACATGGGCGTGGACGCGCAGCAGGTTCATGTGGCAGGCGCGGGCCAGTTCGAGATCCTGGGCGCAGCGTTCGGGGGTCATGGTGGCGATGCGCATGTCGCCGGGCGGGTAGTTGTTGCCCTTGACGAGAAAGCGCACGCCGTTGAGATGGGGGATCCAGTTGCGCAGGTCGAAGCTGCGCACGCCGAAGGTGATCCGCTGCGCGTCGCTCAGATGCTCGTCGAGCAGGACTTCAATCGCCACGTCGTACAGGTCGGGCCGCCCCAGGTCGTGCGTCCACCACAGGCGAGGGTCGCGCAGCTTCAGCAGCCCGCCGAGTTCCTGGCGCCCGCGGCGCAGCATACGGCGCTGCTCGATGATCTGCGTCTCGCCGCTGAAGGTGCGCGGCGTGAAGCGGAGGCGCAGGGTCGCCTGCGCCTCGACGGTGGAGTCCACTTCCAGGTCGAAGCGCAGTTGCGCCGCGCGCTCGTCGCAGGCCAGGGTGAGCAGGCGCGCGTGGCGCAGCCGCGCCGGGCCGCTGGCGTGCAACTCCACCGGCAGCCAGATGCCCCCGGGGTTGGCCCGGGGGTCGAAGCAGTCCCAGTGGGAGAAGACGCCGGTGATCATGGTCTTGTTGAGCTTGTTGCGCTCGTCGGGACAATCCACTTCCACCAGCAGGGTGTTCTCGGTCTGGAGGATGTCGCTCACCTCGACCTCGTTGGGAATGAAATAGCCCTCGTGGGCGCCGAGGTCCACGCCATTGAGGTAGGGGCGCGAGTAGTAGAAGATGCCGTTGAAGCGCAGCCAGAGGCGCGCGTGCTGGCGCCGGTCCGCCGCGGGATGCTCCGGCGCCGGGGCGCCGGTCTCGCGCGGGGGGTCGAAGGGAAACCGGCAGCGGTAGACCACTTTTCCGGCGTGCTCTTCGAGGCCGGGGAGTTGCTGCCAGTGGGCCGGCACGTGGGCCGGCAGCCAGCCTTCCTCGCCACGGGGGTAGATCCCGTTGCGAAAAGCCGGCAGTGGCCGGATCTGCCAGTGATCCGTGAGGGTTTGGAGCAGCATAGTGCGTTCTTGATTCGGAGGTACACGGTGGAGGGGCGCAGAGAGGTACCGCTGCCCCGCGTGCCCCCGTTCCCGCCCGCGGCGGCCAGGCGGCCCGACGAACCGCTCACGGCGCTCCGGCCGTGGGCGGGCGACCATCGGTTGGCGCAGGGCCGCAGACCCTCCAGGAATGGTTATAATTCGCGCAGCGCCTGCCAGTATACCGCGATCCGCTGACGCCGCATATCGGGGCGATGGCCCAGCCGGGCCTTGAGCGTCTCGACCAGCAGTTCGTAGGCGAAACCGAGACGGAGGAAGGCCCGTAGCGCCCCGGCGAAGCGCCAGCCGTACCACATGCGCGCCAGGAGTATTTTACTGCGATTGAAGTGGATGTGCCGCCGCGCCGGGGCCTGGTCGCTGCTTTTGCCCTCGTGGTGCAGCACCGTCGCCTCGGGGAGGTGCCAGATCGCCGATGATCCGCCGGCGCGCGCGCGTTGCAGGCGCCATTGCCACTCCAGTTCTTCACTGTACATAAAAAAGCGTTCGTCGAGCAAGCCGGCGCGGCGAATGGCTTCGCCGCGCACGAGCAGCGCCGCGCCCACCAGCCAGTCCACAGGCTGCGCCAGGCCGTCCGGGGTATCGGCGCACCGGTAGCGCCGCGCCCAGGGGTTGCCCGGCCACAGCCGGTCGAGCGCGGTGCTCTCCCAGAAGAAGGTCATGCGGGTGGGAAAGCGCCGCCGGGAGGACTGCGCGCTGCCGTCGGCGTAGCGCAGTTGCGGCCCGACGGCGACCAGGTCGGGCCGGGCCTCGAGGAAGCGCACCAGGCGCGGGATGGCGTCGCCGACCGGCTCGGTGTCGGGGTTGAGCAGCAGAATGAAGGGCACGTCGCGGGCCAGCACTTCGCGCAGAGCCAGGTTGTTGCCCGCGGCGAAGCCCAGGTTGGCCCCGGCCTCGATCAGCCGCGCGCGGGGAAAGGCAGCGCGCAGCGCCTCCGGCGTGCCATCGGCGCTCTGGTTGTCAACGACGATAATCTCGTAGGCGATGCCGCTGCCCGCCAGCGAGGCCTCGACCGCCCGCAGGCAGCGGCACACCAGGTCGCGGACGTTCCAGGAGACGATGACAATCGCCAGGTCGATCATGGCGCGCTCTCATCGGCGACGAGGGTCACGCTGTCGGTATGCCCGGCTTCGGCGAAGATCAGCAGTTCGTTGCGCTCGTCGAGCCAGGAGACGGGCAGTTTGTAGGCGTCCTGCGGGCCGATCTGCCAGAAGCGCCCGATGTTGCGCCCGTTCAGCCAGATCTGGCCCTTTTCCAGACTGCCGGGTTCGAGCCGCAGGGCGCGAATGTGGGGCAGGGCATCGCGCCCGAAGCGCGCCCGGTACCACCCCGGACCGCCGGCGGGCGGGGGGCCGGCGCCGGGTTCCACGCCGGCGCGGAAGCTCCAGGCCGCCGGCAGGGGCCGCGCAGGGTCGTAGGTGACGAGCGTCGCGCGCCAGGGGGCGCCGGCGTAGCCTTGCAGCAGCAGGGCCAGCACGTTGACCCCGGGCCGCAGCAGGTGGGTGATGTCGTGTTTGATCCAGCCGTGGCTATGGTGGCGGCTGAAGCGGTCAATCGCCAGGCCGTTGACGAAGAGCGCCCCGCTGCCCCGCTCGGCGCTGCTGAAATGCACCACGGCGCGCCAGCCGTCGGGCACGCTGATCTCTCGCAGGAGCCAGAGCGCCGGCGCGCTGAAGGGCAGGCGCCCCAGGTGGACGCCGGCGGCGTCGGGGCGCACGGCGGCCGGGCGCGCGCGGGCGACGGCCTCGCCGGCGAAGCTCACTTCCTGCCACAGGGCGATCCAGCCCCCGGCAATATCCTCCTCGGCGCCGCCCAGGTAGAGGGTATCGAGCAGCCCCTTGCGCTCGCCCAGCCCCAGGCCGTAGTTGAAGCGCCCGAGATTATCGGCCAGCAGGCGCAGATCGTGGCGCCCGGCGGCCAGGCGCAGCGGCAGGGCATAGCGCGGCCCGGCGGGGTCAACCCCCAGGACGCCGAGTTCCACCCCGTCGGCGAACACCCGCAGGCGGTCGCTCACCCAGGGAGCGACCAGCGTGGTATCCAGGGGCGCGTCCAGGTCGAGCGCGGCGCGGTACCAGCCGTAGCCATGGTCGCAGCCGAGTTGCTCCAGCGGGCAGGGCGCCTGCAGGGCATGCCAGCCTTCCTCGGTGGTCAGATCGGCCACCGGGCAGCGTTCGACGGGAAGCGTCAGGCGCGCCTGTCGCGGCGGGAGGGGGCGCGGGGCGATGGGCGACTCGCCGGCGGGGTCAGGCGCGCAGCGGGCCGCCGCCTCGGCGCTGAGGAGCAAGATCCGCAGCGTCCCGGCGGCGCCGCGCAGGTCGAGGGCGGCCTGGTCGCGCGCGATCCAGTAGCGCAGGCGCAGGGTCGTCGCCTCCAGGCGCGGCCGCATCCCCATCCCGGCGCGCAGCGCCTCCAGCGGCGCGCCGAGTCCGGGCAGGGCCAGTTCCAGCTCGCCCTGCTCGCCGGGCTGGCCGTAGACAATCAACAGGTGGCGGGAGTCATCGCTCCAGAAGCCCAGCAGGCGCCCGGTATGGCAGACGAGGGTCATCCCCTCGGCGAGCGGCAGGTGGGCGAAGATGGGCCGGAGGCTGCCCGGTTCCACCTCGACGCTCAGGTGGCGCGGCGGGTCGTCCAGCAGGACCTGGTAGGTGCGGCCCTCCAGGTCGGGGTTCTGGAGGAAGGCGGCCTGAAAGCGGCGCCAGGGTGCGGGCGCGCCGGGGCCGGCGCGCGCGATGCGGAAGGGGGCCGCGCCGCCCTCGCTGCGCCCGCGCACCGCCGGGGGGACGAGCACAGTCAGGCCCCCCGGCGCGGCATCGGCCAGGACGGGGGCCAGGCGCGCGCCGAAGCAGGCCAGGAAGAGATGGTGGCGGCGGGCGACGAAGGCCTTCTCGCGCAGGTCGCCGCACTCGCTCACCGGGGCGTCATAGTCATAGCTGGTGGTCATATGCACCAGATCGCCGCCGACGGTGCGCCCGCCCCAGAAGCCGAAGTTGGTGCCCCCGGCCCACATCCAGTGCGAAAAGCCGGCGCAGCCCACGGCGGTAAGCTGGTGGAGGATCATATCGAGCTTCGCCGCCGACTTGCGCGTCTGGCGGCTTGCGCCCCAGGCGTCGAACCAGCCGCTCCACAGCTCGCTGACAAGCATAGGAGTATCGGGCCAGACGGCGCGGGTCTGGACGAGCTTCTCGGCGATGCCGCTCCAGCCATTGCGGAACTCGGGCCAATCGGGGGTCGCGCCCATGCAGGTGTACAGCGGCACCTCGATACCCCGTTCCACCAGGGCGCGGGCCAGGGTGCGCTGGTGGGCATCGTGGCCATAGACGCCGGAGGCCCAGTGCTCATTCTCGATCTGGCAGAGGATCACCGGGCCGCCGCGGGTAACCTGGCGCAGGGCGATGATCGGCAGCAGGCGGTCGAACCAGCGCAGCGCCGCGCCGAGGTAGCCGGGGCTATCCACACGCAGGCGGATGGCGGGATCGGCGCTGAGCCAGGCGGGGATGCCGCCATTCTCCCACTCGGCGCAGATGTAGGGGCCAGGGCGCACGATGGCCTTCAGGCCCAGTTCGTGGCAGAGGTCGAGAAAGGCAGCCAGATCGGCCTCGGCGTGGAAATCGAACACGCCGGGATGGAGTTCGTGTCGGTTCCAGGGGATGACCGTATCAATCGTATTGAGGCCGGCCCAGCGAGCCTGTTCGAGCAGGGGCCGCCACTCGGCGCGGGGCCAGCGGAAGTAGTGGACACAGCCGGCCAGCAGGTACCATGGCTCGCCATTGAGACGGAGACCGTCGCGGTCAATGCTCACTGAGGGCGTCACGGGATGGTCCTTAGGTAGTTATTGAGACATTCATCCGGTATGCCGGGCTGGCCGTCGGGCTGAAGCCCTCGGCTACGGGATGCGAAGGCCGCCTGCGCGGCCTATACCGGATAATGTATTCAAAGATCATAAGCCCTTGGCTACGGGATGCGAAGCCCACCTGCGCGGGCTCGAGCGGATTATTTATTGAAAGACCATATGTGCACATGGGGGAACCAGGTTCCCCCATCCCCCCGCCCGTGGGAGGGCGAAGCCCTCACGCAGGGGTCTGGGGAAACCGGGTTTCCCCAGACCCCCACCCGGTGGGAGGGGTTGGGAGGGCGAAGCCCTCACGCAGGGGTCTGGGGAAACCGGGTTTCCCCA
>Ga0209162_1000323_pt1 | contig 53068 bp, 41 predicted proteins | sample YNPNPMetaG_FD_187121 | JGI IMG/M metagenome (GOLD analysis project Ga0209162, IMG submission 187121) | Anoxygenic and chlorotrophic microbial mat microbial communities from Yellowstone National Park, USA - YNP NP MetaG (SPAdes) (version 2) ...
GCTCAGGGATCAAAAGAAAGTGGAGGCAAGGCTGGACCTCGAACACTTGAAGCGCCTGGCCCAGGCGACCGGCGTGCCTCTGGTCTTGCACGGCGGGTCGGGTATCCGGCAAGAGTATCTGCGTGCGGCAGTCAAGGAGGGCATTGCCAAGATCAATATCAGCACCGAGATCCGCCAGGCATACGAACGCGCCTGGCGTGAAACGGGCAGTCAGGCAGCGGCACAGGAGGCCGTCTACGAGCGGACCTGCTGGCTTATCCGCGACTATTTAGGCGTGGCAGGGAGCAGAGTATGGTTGAACGTGGAGGAGGAATCCGATGAGTCTGCTAGGGATTGATGTTGGGACCACGGGCTGTAAGGCAGCCGTTTTCTCTGCCGACGGGCGGATGCTTTCTTCTGCCTACCAGGAGTATGATGTCCGCCGGCCCCAGCAAGGCTGGGCGGAACTTGACGCTGTTGAGGTATGGGGCAAGGTCAGGCAGATGATCGCCCGGGTCGTCTCCGACGCTGCCGCGGACCCGGTCACCGCCCTTTGCGTCTCCTCGCTGGGCGAGGCGGTGGTGCCGGTAACCCGCGACCGGCGCATTCTCGGCCCCTCGTTGCTCAACTTTGATGTGCGTGGTGAGGAATACCTGGCCGATCTGGGCCGTGTGTTGCCCAACGAGCGCCTCTACGAGATCAACGGCAATACGTTGGGCAATCACTACAGCCTGACCAAACTCAAGTGGATCAAGGAACATCAGCCCACATTGTACTCGGAGACCTTTAAGTTCCTCCACTGGGGCAGCTTTGTCTCGTTCATGTTGGGCGCCGGGCCGATTGTGGACTATGCGCTGGCCAACCGCACGCTGCTTTTTGACATCGACCGGGGCGACTGGTCGGATGAGCTGCTGCACTGGGCAGGACTCGACCGTGAGAAGCTGCCGGACACAGCCCCCTCGGGAACAGAGAGCGGCATCGTCTCCGACCATGTGGCAACTGAATTGGGCCTCCCCCGCGGTGTGCGCATCATTTCCGGTGCGCACGATCAATGTTGCAACGCTGTGGGTTGTGGCGTGATCGCCGAGGGCCGCGCCGTGTATGGGATGGGCACTTTCATCTGCATCACACCCGTCTTTACCACACGACGCGCTACAGACGCGATGGTTGAGCGCGGGCTGAACACCGAGCACCACGCTGTCCCCGGGCAGTACGTCTGCTTCATCTACAACCAGGGTGGCTCGCTGGTCAAGTGGCTGCGCGATACCTTCGCCGCCGCCGAACATCGCCAGGCGCAGGCTGCCGGCAGGGACGTTTACACCGACCTCTTTGCGGAACTCCCTGCGGGGCCGGGCACAGTGATGGTCCTGCCACATTTTACGAAAACGGGGCCGCCCGAATTCATCACCGATTCCTGCGGCGTCATCGTCGGACTGCATCTGGAGACTTCGCGGGGCGATATCCTCAAAGGTATCCTTGAGGGTACCACCTTTTACCTGAAAGAGATTGTGGACTCCTTGCCACCAACGGGGATCACCATTAACGACTACCGGGCGGTGGGTGGTGGCAGCAAGTCGGACGCCTGGGTCCAGTTGTGCGCCGACATTATGGGCCGCCCCTTTACCCGTCCCAGGGTCACCGAGGCCGGCGCACTGGGAGCGGCGATCATCGCAGGCGTTGGCAGCGGACTTTTCCCTTCTTATCAGGCTGGTGTCGAGGCGATGGTGCAACTGGAACGTGTTTTCGAGCCGGACATGCGCCGACATGAGGTCTACCAGGAGCGGATGGCGCTCTACCGACGACTGTGGCCTTTGATGAGAGATTATCTGCAGGACTTCGCCCGGAGGATGAGAAATGGCTGAGCTGTACAACCGTAAGTGGAGCTGTCAGGAATGGGCCCGTCACGTTGGCCATCTGGAACAGATCGCCGGTATCAGACTGGTCGAGTCACTTGACGGTAAAGGGCGCGGATCCCGGGCATTCGATGTCTGGACCGGTAGCGGCCTTTCCTTCCGCGTGCTGGCTGAGCGGGCGTTGGATATCTCGGCCTGTCACTACAAAGGCGTATCTTTGGCCTGGCTCTCGCCGGTTGGCGAGGCACACCCGGCCTACTACGAGCCGCAGGGCCTGGGTTGGTTACGCTCTTTTGGGGGCGGGCTGCTGGTCACCTGCGGCCTGGACCATTTTGGCCCGCCGTGCGAGGATGCCGGCGAGTTGTTGGGGCTGCACGGGCGGGTGAGCAATCTGCCGGCCTGTTGCCTCAGCCACCGCGCCTGGTGGGCCGGTGACGAGTACAGACTTGAGGTCGCCGGAGAGGTGCGTCAGGCGCGAGTCTTTGGCGAGAACCTGCTCCTGCGTCGCCGGATCTCGACGGGCCTGGGCGCCAACTATATCTGGATCGAGGATGAAGTGGTCAACGAGGGGTTCACACCACACCCTCATATGATGATGTACCACTTTAACCTGGGCTTTCCCCTCCTCGATGAAGAGACCCGTTTGCACCTGGAAACGGAAAGGACTTTTGCCCGCGATGCTGAGGCCGAGGCCGGGCTGGCCGAGTGGAGCCGCTTCCAACCGCCGACCCCGGGGTACCGTGAGCAGGTCTTTTTGCACACCCCCGTTGCCGACAGCAACGGACAGGTACATGTCGAGGTCGAGAACCCGCGCCTGGAGCTGTGCCTGCGTTTGTCCTATGACAAAACTGCTCTCCCCTATCTGGTGCAATGGAAAATGATGGGCGAAGGGCTTTACGTCCTGGGGGTCGAGCCGGTCAACTGCCCTGCGATGCAGGGGCGGGCCGGAGCACGCCAGAGCGGCGTGCTACCTGTCCTGGAGCCGGGCGAAAGCCGCCGGTACGCCCTCAAACTTGAGGTTTTGGCCTGACCGCAGGAATATTGCTCCAGGGCCTGCGGGATGTTCATAATTGGTGATACTTTGTAACTACCTGCGTGACACATATGACAGTTACAACCGTTTTCCGGGTGCTCTCTAAGCATCGGTATGAGGAGGTGACATGAAACTGCTGATCCGTTGGGCAATCACCAGCCTGGCCCTTTTTGTAGCTGCCTGGCTGCTGCCAGGGATTTATGTGGACTCAGACGGATGGGTGGTATACGCGGTGATGGCCGTGATCCTTGGGCTGGTCAACGCCACCATACGCCCGTTGCTCAAATTCTTGACGTGCCCGTTGATACTGCTCACACTTGGGCTATTCACGCTTGTGATCAACGGCCTGACGCTATGGCTGGCCTCCGTCATTGCCGTGCGTTGGTTCTATGTCGGGTTCTACATAAGGGACTTCTGGTCCGCTTTCCTGGGTGCGCTCATTGTCAGCATTGTGACTGTGATCCTGTCAGCTCTGCTCAATGAGGATAAGAAGGATAAAAGGAGGCGCTGATGGCCAACCATAACCCTTTACGCAGGCAAAACGGGATTATCGCCGGAGTATGCGGTGGCCTTGGGGCGTTTTTCGGATTGAACCCCTGGTGGTTTCGCTTGCTGTTCCTGGTACTGCTTCTGCCGGGAGGCATGCCGGGGTTCATTCCTTACCTGGTGCTCTGGATCGTGATCCCTCGCAAACGGTAGCTTCGGGTTACAGCGTAGAAACAATACTGTAACGCATAAGAAACCCTCTGCCATGCCTTTCTGAGGTATAATAAGGCCGGAAGTTCGGAGAAGCCATCGGCGCATTCAGCAGAGCGGTTGTATCCGACTTCAATCGTGGCAGTGCCTGGGAGCCGCCGCCCCCGCCCCGGCAGGTTCCCGGGCATGCCGTCTTTTTATCCCCGTGCTGCAACGCCCACCCACACCTGCTGAAATCGCCCGCTTTGGGCCGCAGGCCGACGCGCGGCGCGCAGCGCCCCAAAGAGGCCGATTTCAATCGGGCAGCATCCGGTGCATAACCCGGAGTGTCAACCAATTATGGAACCGCCCCCAAAGTCCAGTTCTCAACCGCGTTGAGTATAGTACCACGTGCCGCCCTGCAACCTGCCTCTGACGCCGCGTCTGGGTCGCCTTAGCGAGCGAGGCGAGGAGAACATGGCCCGCGCCGGCACAAAAACGCTTGCAGACCGCCCAGGAAGCCGTGGTCAAATCACCATCTCCAACAGCCGCCGAACCAGTTCCCTGACCCCACTCCCGGTCTCAACAGCCGGCCCTACGCAGCCGGGGCATCCGCCGGTACATGGACACTTTTGCACCACTTCGAGCGCGGCTTTAAGCAATTCATCGTGCAGCTCATAAAGGCGTACACTCAGGCCTGCGCCTCCAGGCACACGGTCATATAACGTGATGGTGGGCAGCCCACTTTCCGGCGCGCGAGCCTGCACGGCCGTGCCCAGGTCGGCCGGATCGCACATCAGGTATAGCGGCGCCAGGTTTTGCCACAGATAGGCCAGCCCACCCAGTGCTCCCTGCGCTCCTCGCGCCTGCTCGACTCTGCGGTGACAGGCAGGGCACAGAGTGATAAGATTCTCCAGCCGGTTGGCGTATTTATGGAAGTCGTTGACCCCCGGCACGTAGCCGAAGGAGCGAAACGGGATCAGGTGGTGGACATCGTGCTGACGCCCGCCCTGCTCCGGTACACCACAGTGACGGCAGGCGTATCCATCCCTGGCACGGGCAGCATCCCTCTGAGCCGGCCAGTCCGGGCCGTAGTAAATCGGCGCCGGGAGCACGCCCGACTCCTGCAGCGTCCTCACCAGTTCCGGCGAAAGCGTCAGCCAGCAGCCGAAAGTGCGCAGTTCCTGCTCCGGCAGATCGAGCGGTTCCCATCCCAGCATCTCATGGGTGTAGCGCCGGACCTTGCGGTAGCCGATGACCCGCGTGATCACGAGCACCTCACCGTAACCTTTCTCCCCCTCTTTCACCGCCTCCCCGGATATTTGATGGACAATGCGCACTTCCGTGACAGAGGAAGCCTGCGTGTAATAGTCTACTGCCACCGGCCGGACGTAAGCCAGTCCCTGCCCCCAATCCAGCGATTCTACAATGTACGTCTCGCCTGCATGCAGGTAAACCGCGCCTTCGTGGAGTAACAGCGGGGCGGTGGGCCGATCTACCTGGCCGACAACCCTGGCCGGCTCAGTGCTCACATCGTGGATTAATACACAATCGGTGGTGCCTGTGCGCAGGGATACCTGTGCTGCCGGATACCCCCCGCCGACCCAGGTGTAACGGCTGCCATGGCGATAGAGCAGGCCATCCCTGGCCAATGCGTCCAGGATGGCCTGCGTGTCCGAAGCGTGGCCAAATAGTTCGTCGCACTCGAAAGGAAGCTCGAAAGCAGCACAGGCCAGGTGGCTTGAGAGGATCGCCGGGTTGTCCGGGTTGATCAGCCCCTGCTCGACGGGGTGGCCGAAGAAGTAATCCGGGTGGGTCACCAGGTACTGATCGAGTGGCGAGGCGCTGGCCACCAACACGGCCACTGCCGGGCCGGCACGGCGGCCCGCCCGTCCGGCCTGTTGCCAGGTTGAGGCGATGGTGCCGGGGTAACCGGCCATCACACATGCGCTCAGTGTGCCGATGTCTATGCCCGGCTCCAGCGCGTTGGTGGCGACGACGCCGCGCACTTTACCCTCGCGTAACCCCCGCTCGATAGCCCGCCGCTCCAGGGGCAGGTAACCACCCCGGTAACCCTGCACAGCCTGGGGATTGTCCCCATTGGCAGCCAGGGCGTCGCGCAGGTAGCCAAGCAGTACCTCGGTGGCCATCCGGGCATGTGCAAAGACGATCGTATGTACACCGGCGCGGAGAAAGCGGGCGGCAATATCTTTCGCTGCCAGAGTGGAGCTACGCCGTATGCCGGACGCAGCATCAACAAGCGGTGGATTGTACAGTATGTAATGTCTTTCCCCCTGCGGAGAGCCATCATCGTCCACCAACTTTACCGGTGCCTCGACGAGCTGTTCGGCAAGCTGGCGGGGATTGGCGATCGTCGCCGAAGCGCAGATGAAGCGTGGCGCAGCGCCATAAAACCGGCATATCCGTTGCAGGCGGCGCAACAGGTTTGCCACATGCCCCCCGAAGATGCCCCGGTAAGTATGAAGCTCGTCGAGCACAACGTAGCGTAAGTTCGCGAAAAAGCGTGCCCAGCGAGTGTGGTACGGGAGGATGCCCGTATGCAGCATATCGGGGTTGGTGACGAGAAGACGAGCCTGGCGGCGCACGGCAGCGCGTTGCGAAGAAGGTGTATCGCCATCGTAGGTCTGGATGATAGCCCCAGGAAGGCAATCTCCAAACAACGATGAGCAACTGGCAACCTGATCATGGGCCAGTGCTTTGGTAGGGAAAAGGTAAAGAGCACAGGCTACCGGGTCATTGCACAGGGCGCTTAACACCGGCAGGTTATAGGCCAGCGTCTTGCCGGAGGCCGCAGAAGTGGCCAGGACGACGTTCTCCCCGGCCAGAGCCGCCTCGATAGCCTGAGCCTGATGTGTATAAGGCCGTTCGATGCCATGAGCGCGCAATGCAGCGAGCAAACGCCGCTCCAGACCATCAGGCCAGGGAAGTGTGCGGGCAGGCCTGGGCGGCAGACATACCCAGGCGGTTACGCAGCTCATGAAAGCCGCGTCCTGGCGCATATCCCGAAGCAGGTCTGACAATTCCATCGTAAGCTATCATGAGGATCGGCCTTGCCGGACGCCACCGCGCCGGGCGTCGGCGGCCGCCGCCACAGGAGCGGAAGAGGAGGCGCTAACCCGTCACACGGCAGATCAATCCCTTCAGGTACAACCCTTCCGGGAAGGTCAGAGCGATCGGATGGTCCGCTCCCTGGGTCATATAGCCGATGATCTGAGCTTCTCGCTGCGCATCAACCGCCGCACCGAAAACGACTTTCTGGAACAGATCGGCGGAGATGGCGCCTGAGCAGGAGAAGGTAAAGAGTATCCCGCCTGGCCGTAGCAGTTGAAAGGCCAGCAGGTTGATATCCTTGTAGGCGCGTGTAGCCCGCTCCACCTCCCGTGCTGCAGAGGCGAACCTGGGAGGGTCCAGCACGATGAGGTCGAAACACCGCCCTTCACTGCGATAGCCACGTAATACGCCAAACACGTCGCCTTCCACATATTCAACGGCGCCGCTTCCGCTTCCGTTCAGAGCGAAGTTGCGGCGGGCAAGTTCCAGCGCCGGGGCCGAACTGTCCACCAGCGTGACGGCGCTGGCCCCGGCGAGCGCGGCGTAAAGGCCGAATGCACCTGTGTAGGCAAAGGCGTCGAGCACCTCGGCGCCGGCGCAGAAGGCGGAAAGTCGCTTCCGATTCTCACGCTGATCCAGGTAGAACCCGGTCTTGTGACCCCGGCGGATGTCCACCAGGAAACGCTTCCCGTCCTCCAAAACCTCTATCAACTCCGGCGGCTCCTCGCCCCACAAGAGGCCGGTCTGGGGCTGTAGCCCCTCCTTCGTTCGCACCTCGACATCGGAGCGCTCATAGATGCCGCGCACACCGTCCACCAGTTCAAGCAACGCGCCGACCATTTCTTTCTTGCGGCGCTCGATACCCAGCGTAAGGGACTGGATCACCAGCCAATCCGCGTAACGATCCACGATCAGCCCGGGTAAGAAGTCTGACTCGGCATGTACCAGACGACAGGCGGTGGTGGCATGGTCAGCAGCGAGGGAGCGGCGGGCAGTGATGGCCTTTTCCAGCCTGCGCCACCAGAAAGCCCGGTCTATCTGCTCGTCACGATGCCACGTCAGCAGGCGCACCACGATTTGGGAATGACGGTTGAAATACCCCCTGGCCAGCCATTCCCGTTCAGCGCTGTGCACTTCGACGATCTCGCCGTCGGCGGGCTTCCCCTCGTAGCCAGCGATGGCGCCGGAGAAGACCCAGGGATGACGCTGTAACACCGGCCGGACACGGTCCGGCTTAAGGATTACCGTCCCGCTCATTCCCCTGCATCGTCAGATTAACCCCACTTCCCGGCCTGCCTTCTCGAAAACCTCGAGCGCATAGATGATGTCAGCTTCGGTGTGAGCCGTCGTGATGGTCGCGCGCAGCCGTGCCAGGCCAACAGGCACAGCGGGGGAGACCACCGGCAGGACGAAGACGTTCTCTTCCTGGCATAGCCTTGCCATGCGATAAGCGCGCTCATCCTCTCCGCAGATGATGGGCACGATGGGTGTTTCACTTTTGAGTGTGTTGAAACCGAGCGCCTTAAGCCCATCCAGGAAGAGCTTCACATTGTGATGAAGCCTCCGCACCCGCTCCGGCTCCTCCTCCATCACCTGGAACGAGGCACAGGCAGCCGCCGCCTGCGCAGGTGGAAGGGCCGCCGAGAAGACGAAGGCGCGGGCCGTATGCTTAAGGTAAGTGATGAGCTCCCGGCTACCGGCCACGTATCCGCCCACACTGGGGATCGTTTTGGAAAGCGTGCCCATCTTCACGTCAATGGCCTGCTCCAGCCCGAAGTGTTCCTCGATGCCGTGACCCGTTTCACCCAGCACGCCCAGGCTGTGAGCCTCGTCTACCATGAGCATGGCCCCATACTGGCGACATAGCCGGCTGACTTCGGGGAGATTGATAATATCCCCATCCATGCTGAATACGGCATCCACCACAACCAGCTTGCCGGCCTGTGGATCGGCCTGCCGCAGGCGTTGCTCAAGCCCGGCCATATCGTTATGGGGGAAGCGGACGAACCTGGCCCCGCTGAGCAGACACCCGTCCACGATACTGGCGTGATCAAACTTGTCGCAGATGACCACGTCGCCCCTGCCCACAAGTGATGAGATGGTCGCCAGATTGGTTACGTAACCACTGGAGTAGGCAATAGCTGCCTCAGCGTTTTTGAAGCGGGCGATGGTCTGCTCCAGTTCCTCATGGAGCGGCAGCGAGCCGGCCAAAATGCGCACGCCATGTGTCCCCGTTCCGTAGCGGGCCACCGCCTTGTGAGCCGCCGCTTCGATTTTGGGATGGCCCAGCAGGCTCAGGTAGCTGTAGGATGCAAAGTTAAGCATACGGCGTCCGTTCGTGACAACCCAGGCCCCGTCGAATTCCTCCAACGGCTGTAAGTAAAAGTACAATCCTGCCCGCTGTACCTCAGCCACTCGCCTGTTCATCTCTTCAATACGTCTTTTAATTGGATCGCTCATCAGTCCTCCCTTTAGTAATAAGTTCCAGCAACTGTGCCTCGTCAATCATCGGCACTCCCAGTTGTTGCGCTTTACGATATTTGGTGCCACCGGGTGCACTTCCCACCACCAGATAATCCGTCTTGCGGCTGACGCTGTCGGTGACTCTGCCCCCATACCGCTCGATCAGTCGGGTGGCTTCCTCCCGGCTCATCGTTGGCAATGTGCCGGTGATGACGAAAGTCAGCCCCTCAAGTGGCCCACCCGTGGGCATGCCTGCGCCGGTCTCTTCTGCCAGTCTGACGCCGGCCCGGCGCAGCTTCTCAACGAACTCCAGGTTGCGTGGCCGGGCAAACCACTCCACAATCGCCCCGGCAATATGCGGGCCAAGCCCTTCTATGGTCTGCAATTCCTCAGCAGTCGCTGCGGCGAGCGCATCCAGCGAGCGGTAGTGACGGGCCAGCAACTGGGCCACGGTGCTCCCAACACCACGGATACCGAGCGCCGCGAGCACCTGCGCAAGGGGCCTGTCTTTACTGGCCGCAATAGCCGCCAGCAGATTATCGGTGCTCTTCTCGGCAAAGCCCTCCAGGCTCAGCAATTCCTCCCGTTTGAGGTAATACAGATCGGCGGCATCCCGTATCAGCCCATGCTCCACGAGCAACTGCGCTGTGCGTTCACCCAGCCCCTCAATGTCCATGACCGCGGCGAAGTACTCGACACGCCGCACTAACTGCTCCGGGCAGGCGACGTTAATGCAGTATACCGCCACCTCGTCCTCCGGGGAGACAACCGCCTCCCCGCAGGAGGGACATCTCTGGGGCATCTGGTAGAGGCGCTCGGCGCCGGTCCGCCGCTCCACCACCGGCCCGACAACATAAGGGATCACATCGCCGGCCCGGCGCACGATGACCACATCCCCTATGCGAATGTCTTTACGCTGCATATCCTCGAAGTTATGGAGAGTGGCTTTGCGGATGGTGACGCCCCCCAGACGCACGGGTTCCAGGACGGCGTAAGGGGTGAGCACACCGGTGCGTCCCACATTCACGCCGATCTCGAGCACGCGGGTTGTGGCCTCACGGCCGGGGAACTTGAAGGCAACCTCGCCGCGCGGGGCGCGTCCCACCACGCCCATCGCCTGGCGAGTTGCCAGATCATCCACTTTGATCACCAGCCCATCCAGCTCGTAGTCCACCGTATCCCTTTTCTCGATCCAGGCTTCGCAGTAAGCGATCAGCTCATCCAGTGACTCGAAGCGGGCAATATGCTCCGAGACAGGGAACCCCAGCTCCCGCAGATAGAGCAACGTCTCCCACTGGGTCGTCGGCACCGGGCCGTCAGCATCCACGATGGCGTAACAGAGGAGGGTGATGGGACGGGAGGCGGTAATGCGGGGATCGAGCTGGCGCAGGCTTCCTGCCGCAGCGTTACGGGGGTTGGCGAAAATTTTATCCCCCGCTTCGGCCTGGCGGCGGTTCAGCTCCTCGAAATCCTCAATACGCATAATCGCTTCGCCGCGCACAACCAGCCGATGTGGCACATAGACCGCTTTCCTCTCCGGCGCAGGGACCGGGATGCGCAGAGGAAGGGCACGCACCGTGCGCAGGTTGCCGGTCACATCCTCGCCGACGAAACCGTCGCCCCGGGTCGCCCCGAGCACAAAGACCCCATCCTCGTAGCGAAGGACAACCGTCAACCCGTCCAGCTTCGGCTCGACCACCCATGCAGGGGGCGGGGCGGTGGATGGCATAAACTTGCTCACCCGTTCCCACCAGGCGCGAATCTCATCGCCGTCAGTGGCCTTATCCAGGCTCAGGATGGGAGCAGGATGCTCAACTTTGACAAAACCCTCTGCCGGCTGATGGCCAACCCTCTGGGTTGGCGAGTCGGGGGTGATAAGCTCCGGATGCTCCGCCTCCAAAGCCCGCAGTTCGTCCATCAAGGCATCATACTCGGCATCGCTGATAACGGGAGCGTCCAGCACATAGTAGCGGTAGTTATGGTAATGGATTTCCTGACGTAGCCAGGCGATGCGTTCAGCGACATCTTGACTCATGGTCACCTCGTGTTAAGTTCAATGCTTTCCGAATAAGACCCCGAATCAGGGGCTTCGGCTGGTTTGCCGCCCGAAGGCCCGATTCCTGTGTTTGAAAGGAGGCAGGGGGCAAGAGGCAGGATGCAGGATGCAGGATGCAGGATGCAGGATGCAGGGAGGCCCGGTTGCGATTGCATGGCTCCTGAAATCAAGGGTTTTCGATCGGCTCCAGGAAGTTGCCGGCTGCCCACCATTCCCGCTCGCTGTTCTCCCGGTCCCGGATTTTCCACCACACAAACTCGCCGGCCGCCACAGGCCCATCTACGACGAGGAATTCCTCCCCTTCAAGAGCAATGTCCATACGCATGTAGTCCTCACCAGGCCCGGCACGCAGGTTGAGGCCATATCCGCCGGTGCCGGCAACGCGCACGTATCGCCCGATAGCGATGCCGGCAGGGGCAGCAGGGAGCGGTTCCTCAGTTGGGGTGGGCGTCGGGGTGGCGGTTGCCACAGTGGGCACAGGTGTGGGTGTCCAGATAATGATAGTGGGAGTGGGCCTGTTCCTGCCACCACTCTGACCGTGCGTGAGGTAAATGGCCCACAGCGTACATACCGTCGCCGTCAGCGCCACCGCAACAACTGCGGCCAGCGCCCTGAATATCGTGTTCAGCCTTTCCATAGTTCTCCAACCCCGGCCCCGGAAGGTTTCGCAACCTGAGGCCCTACCGCAGCACTACGGGAAGCCAGACATGAAGCCGCGTCACATAAAAGACATCCGTCGCCCATGCCGAGCGATTCCCGGCCGCGTCGAAGACCTGCACACCCCACCGATGTAACCCATCCGTGGTCCAGGTTATAGTGTATGCGGAATTGGTGGTGGTGTAAAGGCGCCCATCCAACCCTACCGTATAGGCCAGAGCGGAGCCACCATCAGGTGGCACAGCCTCCCACTCCAGACGCAGTGCCGGCAGCGCTGTGATAGTGACCCCGCCGGTGGGGGTGATAAGGGTGGTTGCGGGCGGCGGAATCGTGTCATAGGTGAAAGAGACGACGGCCGGAGCAGAGAGCAGGCCATTCACAGTCCAGGTACGGGCACGCAGCGTGTATTCGCCGTCGCTCAGGCACGGCAGAGAATATCTCCACGGCAACAAAGCTGTGGCTGTGGCCGGGCGCGCTGCCGAAACCCAGAATTGCTCCTCACTCCAGGTCGTACCGGTCAGACATGCTGTCCCTGTCACCCAATAATAGCCGTCGACAGCACGCTGGAGCTGTATTTCCACTTCCCTGATAAACTCGTCACCGCTGGCAGTGCTGACTCCTGTAAAATCCGGTGGAGTGGCATGAGCGCTGCCGTCCCTGGGGCTGATAATTTCCGTGCGTATCGGGGGACCCACACAGTAGTCCAGGAAATCGAGGATGCGCGCCATTACCACCGGTCGTTGTGCAGGCCAGATAGTCTCGAAAGGGAATCCGAAATACACCAGTCGCTCACATGGCCTGACGGGGTTCCAGTATTGGACAGCCGCCACTCCCCCCAGGCCGCCGGCGTAAGTGAGGGCCGCCAGCGAGCCGTTAAGTGGCGATAACCGATCCGGGAAGTCAGCGTCGTACATGTGTGGTGCGTCAAAGCTGAAGGCTTCCAGTCCATCGAAGATCGAGCCTGAGACAGGCTGCACCTGGTAGGTTCCTGCGTCGTCCCCCTCATAGCCGGCCCTCAGGACGGTATTATAAAACACCCGGTCCGCCTGATCAAGGTGACTGCCCACCTCGGTGCCGCTGAGGAACAATGCGCCACCGCCGTTCAAGAACCCGTTCAGCAGGGCGCGCTCAGTGGCGTCCAGCGTCTCGAGCGCGGGGCCCGTTGCAGGTCCCCGGCCTTCCTCACCGAGGATCCAATCAACCATGGCGTAATCGCTCAGGTCCACAAGCCCCGCACGCACTGCCTCAGAGGAGGCACTATCAAAGGGATAGGAGATGACACTCCCATGTTGAACCGCGTAGTTATAGGTGTTCATGCGCTCCAGCAGGAGGCGCATGTTGTACCCCTCCACAGGGTCGGTCTCCGGGACAGCCATCGTCCGGTTCAGGTGTCTGAAGTCGTTGACCAGAAGTAGCGGTGCAGGAGCGCCTGCGCGTGCTGCCAGTGTCTCGGAAGGGAACGATTCGCCGCCCTCGTTGGTGGCGGTCACCCGCACGAAGATGAGCTGCCCTTCCGCAAGCCCGGTGATCGTATAGGCCGTCGTGGCGACCGGTATCCCATCCGACCACCCCAGACCGTCGGTGCCGATGTAGACAAGGTAGCCGGTGGCCGCGTCCCCCGCCAGTCCCAGGTCATCTGTGGGCGAGGGATGCCAGTCCACACGTACCATCCCGCCCCCCAGATTGCGCAGGCGGACATGGGTGGGGGGCTCCGGGAGCAGCTTCAGGTCCACCCCATCCCGCCGCTCGAAGTATTTGACGATGCCCTGATATACTGCCCGGGCGGCCAGTAAGTTGAAATACGGTTCCTTCAGAGCGTCGGTGTCGATCGGGTGATCATGGAAGGCCAGCTCGATCAGCACTCCAGGCATGCGCACAGACGGGTCATCGTCCCACAACAGACGCAATTCGCCCAGGTTCTTCATTTTACGGCCCCGGTCCGGCCAGGCAGGGTCCCAGCCGGCACGGAGGTCGTTGATCAGCTCGGCGTGAACGGCTTCCTGCAGCTCCAGACTGCCTTCGGTACGGGGCAATCCTTCGCCATTATGCACATAGGTTTCCGTACCACTGGCCCACGTCTGGTAGCCTGTAGCGCCATTGGAGTGCCAGGAGATATAGAGCGCGTCCTCAAAGGTTCCGGCGTGTTCCCAGCGGGCGTAGATGGGACGGGCGGTGATGTCGTCCGGCGCTGCCTCCATACCCATACGCTGGGTGTAATAAAAGGCCCCCACCTCCCACCATGGCTTGCCCGGTGCATAGGGAGCGGTGGTCTCTATGCCGGCCAGGCTCTCGAACGTACCACCGCCGATGCGCACAGCATCGGCAATGACCACCCGCCCGCCCTGCGAGGACAGGTTGGTAAGCGTAATCGTGGCGACTTCCCCGCCCCGGAAACCGTAGCTGCCTATGTAGTGCCATGTGAGGCCATGACGCTGCTGGTTGAGTGTATGCGTGGTTACACCGCCGGCATGGTGAACCGCATAGCGGGCATCAACACTGCGGTTCGAGCCAGGACGATACCAGACATAGACGGCATAATAGCCGTCGTACGGGATGGTGGCGGTCCATATCGCGGCGGCGGTTGGAGTTGTGACCGCCGTCAGGGTCCAGCGGTAACTGCCACCGTTGTAGCCCGTCCCGGGGTAGGAGGTTGTGGTCCACTGGCCGATTTCCATGTACCCGGTGCCAGGCCCGGGCCGGTCGTTATCAATGATGACCTCATAGCTGTTCAAATCGCGCTCCCGCACCGGCCAGACCAGCGCACCTGCGTTCCACAGGTAGTGCAGTAGATACTGGTTAACCGCTTCTGCATTGTTATGGTCTTCAATGATTGGCCCCTCATAGGGTGGGTCAGGATAAGGGGGACGCTGGGTGCGCCATTTCTGCGCGGTGCTGTTCCATAACCAGCCATGTCCGGCGCTTACGTAGATGGTCTTGCCACTCAAGGCACCGCGTGGCTGCCCCTGACCGGAGGCCGGGGGTTGCCCCTGGGATGGAGCTGCAGGCTCAATCCCCTTGCGTGGAGCAGGAATCTCGGGCAGGAAGTCGGCCAGAGGGACAAATTCCTCCTTTCCTCCCATCAGGGCAGGGCGACGCACCTGTATGCGCAGGTCACGCCACCCCAGAGGCTCAAGCGTGGTGCCGATCTCCTCAACGATGGCCTCAAACGCTTCGTGGCTGAGATTCGCCAGCGCCTGCTCTGGCACTTCCAGGCGCACGATGACGGTGCCATCAGGTTGAAGCTGCAATTCTTCCAGCGCACTTCCCGCCGGGATGGCAGACCATACCCCCTGAGCCCGCTCAGCGGCTGTGGGACCGGCCAGGAGGGCTTCCAGCGATTCCTCTGCCCTGAGCAGGTGATCTTCCGTACTGGAGGCTCGCTGGACGCACACTGTTCCCTGATCCGACCAAAAACACACCGGCACAGTTCTCTGGGCCTGGACTGTGCTGACCCCAACAAGCCACCCGCAGAGTAGCAGCGGAAACAGCCGCCTCAAGTTCATTTGCCGTATCTCTCTGGTATGGTATAATCGTTCCCCGTGTGACGATGTTGATGCCAGGGAGACAAAATGTCCATTGACCTTGAGAAACTGATCCTGACCGTTGGTTACGCCGGTTTGTTTGCCATTGTTTTTGCCGAGTCCGGGTTGTTCTTTGGCTTCTTTTTCCCGGGTGATAGTCTGCTCCTCACGGCCGGTCTGCTGGCTTCCAGGCCGGGCACAGGGCTAAACATTCTGGTGTTGATTCCACTGCTCTTCTGCGCGGCGGCTCTGGGTGACACGGTCGGTTATTGGTTTGGAGCCAAGACCGGTCCGCCCCTGTTCAGACGGGAGGAGTCTCTGTTTTTCAAACCCAAGAACCTGCTGGCCGCGAAAGCATTTTACGACAAACACGGCGGCAAAACTATCACCCTGGCTCGTTTTATGCCCTTCATACGCACCTTTGCCCCCATCGTGGCCGGTGCAGTGGGCATGGAATACCGCCGCTTCCTGTTTTTCAATCTTGTTGGCGCGCTGGTATGGGCCATCGGTATGCCGCTGCTGGGCTACTATCTCGGTTCTGCGCTGGGCCACGTGGAGGGAATTGACCGCTACTTCACCCTGCTGGTACTGGCCTTCTTTTTCATACCGGGCCTGCCCACCCTGCTTCACCTGTGGCGCGACAATAAGGATAAAATCTTTAGCCGCGCGAACGCTTTGATGCGGGGATTGCTAAGACGTAAACCCTCGATTGAGTAGGGAGGGATTTAATCGCGGGCACATTACCTGCCCGGCTGCCTGTTACCGTGTGCCGATTGGAAAATCGGCCTCTCCGGGCGCCTGCGCCGACGCGGAAACAGCGGTCGGCGCAGCCTGTGGCCCAGAGCAGGCGACTTCAATCGGCGGGGGCAGGCAGTCGCCCGCGGACGTCAAATCTGTGGCGGGTCCCACGTTCTCTTCCCCAACGTGCTGATTCGCCCCTTGTGCAGGAGAGAGGAGTGAGGTTATGTCAACGTCGCCGGATAGTCTCCTGGCTGCGACAAGCAGCCCCAGAGCAAACAGGAGACTCAGCGAGATCAACAGGCCGGTGGTGAGCCATATCCCCATACTGGCAGCGTAAGCGGGCCAGCCACTTTTGTACACCACGCTGGCGGCCCCCAGCACCACCGTGCCGATGCTCAGTGCGTTCCACACCCCGTGTATCGCCATGGCCGTCAGGTAGACACCCGGCAGGTACAGGGGTCGGCGTGAACGCCACCATTCGCCCCATCCCCACCCGACCAGCCCGCCTGTAGCACAGTGCATCAGCGTGGCGCCACAACGCGCCAGGACACTCGCTGTCCATCCCCCCATACCACCCAATGCGCCGTTGAGCATGTTCTCGCCGAGGGCAAAACCTGCCCCGGCCGCCACCCCCAGCCAGAAAGCGCGGCCGGGCTGTGGATGTAACCCTCTGGCGGCTATTCCGGGCGCCAGGACTTTGACAGCCTCTTCCACAAGCGGGATAAGGATAGAAAACATCCCGAGCAGCACAAGCACAACCGGCAATGATACGAGCAACTCTGCCAGGTCCGCAAAGCCTGCCATCCCGGAGGGGTCCTGCAGGCGCTCGAGAAGCCCGGTGATCATTTCCTGGCCGTTGGGCGTCATCGCCACCACAACCGCCACTGCCATAAAAAGCACCACGCCGAGCAGCCCTTCAATGAACATGCTGACCCCGAGTGCCAGCGCACCACCACCAAACGCGGCGGTGAGGGTCTCTCGCCAGGAGCTGACCGGCCCACTTATGGCCAGGCCCAACGTACCCAGCACGAGCAGCGGCGGAAAAGCCATTGCCAGGATGTGTATGGGGGGTAGCAACCATACAGAATAGGAGGAGGAACTGACCAATGTGCCGAGGCCAAGAAGGATGGGAAAGGCGGGCCACAACCATCCGGTAAGGGCCGGGCGGAATGCTCCAGAGGAGCGCCCCTGCCAGCCGGCCCATCCATGTACCATCAGCGGAATACCAAAGAACAGGCCTCCTCCCGCTACGCTGGCCGCTACCAGGGTTTCGGTCAGGGTCAACCCCTGGTCGTCCAGAAACCCTATCGCCAGGAACAGAAGGCCGCTTCCCAGGCCTGTCAGCAACAACGTTGCTCCGCCTGCAAGGGCGACAAGCCACAACGCGCGGCTGCGCATCCACCCTCCCTGCTACTTTTCCTCTATCAGAATCGTCTCAATCCTGTCGCCCGGAGGTGCCATCGGGTCCTTAGCCGGATCGCGTGGCGAGAGGCTCTCCAGGACATCCATACCCTGAACAACCTGGCCGATGATGGTGTAATTGCCATCAAGCTGCGGGAGGGCAGCATAAGTGATAAAGAACTGGCTGCCGACGCTGCTGGTACCGGGCCCCTGGCTGGCCATACCCACCACTCCTGGCCTGTCGTACCTGAGCGAGGGCACGATCTCATCGTCACACCGGTAGCCCGGTGAGCCTATACCGACACCTGTCGGATCTCCCGTCTGGGCCACAAAGCCAGGGATGACGCGATGAAATGTCACACCATCGTACCACCCCTCACGCGCCAGGAAGACGAAACTGTTCACCGTGACCGGCACCAGGCTCGCGTACAGCTTCACCACAATGTCACCGCGCCCGGTGCGGATGGTGGCAGTGTATTCTTTACTCGGGTCAATGACCTGTTCAGGAGGGGAGGTATACATCCGGTCTTTCAACTGCAGTAAGTTAATGAAACCGGTCACCAGCACCGGGTGCAGGCCCCACTGGGACGGGTAAACCACACCGTTGATGATGTAAGTAGGGGTGCCTCCAAGTTGGGCCTGTATGGCAGTCTGGCCGTCGGCATTGATTCTATCCAGATACTTGTGCCCGTCTAGGTCCTCCACAAAGCGGTCGCGGTCCAGCCCCAATTCACCGGCGTATTCGATCAATTTCTCGCGCACCGCGTCGCCGGTCAGTTGACCCCACTCCTGCTGACGCTCGTAGAGCAGGTCGTGCATCTCCCAGAATTTGCCCTGGGCACTGGCTGCCTCGGCTGCTTCGGCTGCGATGATGGCGTTGGGATGAAAGCTCAGCGGGAAGTGACGATACACATAGCGCAGGCTATCACCGTAGGTATCTGCCAGGTAAGTGCGTAACAGGTGCATTGCCGCACATCCGGGGCACTGGAAGTCAGCATACTCAATCAAAGTGATGGATGCATCAGCCGGACCCGAGATATGGTCAGCATCGGTCACAGCAGGTATGCCACTTACAGTGGTGAAATCGAACGGCTCTGCCACGCATGAGGCGTGACGTGTGGGTACGGACGCAGTCACCGCAGCGGTGCTCGTGGGCGATGGTAACGGTGTGTGCGTGGGCGCCGGGCTGGGGGTTGCCGTAGGAGCGGCCAGTTGTTCTCCGCACCCGGCAAGCAACCCTGACAATAATAGCATCAACATTGCCAGTTTGACTTTACGCATCAGGTAATCTCCTTTTCGATTCTAATCGTGCCGCAACAACACAGGCCCGGTGACAACGGCGGCCCCGTGTGTGTTTTTCGTCGCGACCAGGGTATGTTGACATATTGTACCACAAAGGCACAAACTCGGCTACTGTCGCCGTGCCTGGGGTGTATCCCAAAATTGTAGGACAACTGCGAGCAGTTGTCCTACAACATTGGGATACGCCCCATGCCTGTCCGGCCGGCCAGGGTGGCGGGTCCGGTCCCGCCGCGCGTTGGTCACGGGCAAGAATCCGGCACCGGCGGAAACCCCGGTTAATCTCGCCGTCCTGGCTCCGGTAAAACGACTGTCTTGTCTTGGCACTATCAAGAATTGAGTGCTAAAACCTCTTGACAAAGCACGAAAATTGTGGTATGATATGCCGTGTGTTAGCACTCAAAGCTATAGAGTGCTAAAACCAGGAACACCGCTTCTAAATCTTAGAGAAGGAGGTAGTGGAAATGACGTTGAACATCAAGCCTTTAGGTGATCGAGTCGTGGTTGAGCCGCTGGAGGAAGAGGTGGTCACTTTTGCCGGCGGCCAGTTGGTCCTCCCCGACACTGCCAAGGAGAAGCCGCAACAGGGCAAAGTACTGGCTGTCGGGCCGGGCCGTTACGACGAGGATGGGAAACGTGTGCCAATGGAGGTCAAGGTAGGTGACACAGTCGTCTACGCCAAGTATGCCGGTACATCATTCAAGACCAGGGAGGGCAAAGAGATCCTCTTCCTGAAAGAGAGCGACATCCTGGCTATTCTGGAATAATATGGAAACCACATTTTAGAGGAGGAACGTAGCTATGACGGCAAAGCAATTAGTATTCAGTGAGGAAGCACGACGCTCGTTAAAACGCGGTATTGACATTCTGGCTAATGCTGTGGTAACCACGCTTGGCCCCAAAGGGCGCAATGTGGCGCTGGATAAGAAATGGGGCGCGCCAACCATCACCCACGATGGCGTAACCGTCGCCAAGGAGATTGAGCTTGAGGACCCGTTCGAGAACATGGGGGCGCAGCTTTTGAAAGAAGCAGCCACCAAGACGAACGACATCGCCGGTGATGGTACCACCACTGCCACTCTGCTCGCGCACACGATCATCACCGAGGGTATGAAGAACGTGGCTGCCGGTGCCAATCCCATGCTCCTCAAGCGTGGCATTCTGGCCGGTGCTGAAGCTGTGGTCGAGGCCATCGCGGCCCAGGCTATCGAGCTGACGAGCAAGGACGAGATTGCCAACGTGGCAGCCATCTCCGCTCAGGACCGCGAGATCGGCGATCTGATTGCCGAGGTAATGGATAAGGTCGGCAAGGACGGCGTCATCACCGTCGAGGAAAGCAAGGGCCTGGAGTTCGAGACCGAGTACGTCGAGGGTATGCAATTCGACCGGGGCTACATCTCCCCCTACTTCATTACCAACCCCGAGGCGATGGAGGCCGTGGTCGAGGAGCCGTATATCCTGATTCACGACAAGAAGATCTCGGCCGCTGCCGACCTGGTGCCCATCCTGGAGAAGCTGGTACAGCGGGGTGCACGTAACCTGGTCGTGATCGCCGAGGATGTGGACGGTGAAGCGCTGGCCACGCTGGTGCTGAACAAGCTGCGCGGTATGCTCAACTGCCTGGCCGTCAAGGCCCCGGGCTTCGGTGATCGCCGCAAGGCCATGCTCCAGGACATCGCCATACTGACCGGCGGGCACGTCATCACCGAGGAAGAAGGCCGCAAGCTCGAAGGCGCCACGATCGAGGACCTTGGCCGGGCCGATAAGGTGATCTCCACCAAGGACGATACCACGATCGTTGGCGGCCGCGGCGACGAGAAGATGATCAAGGCCCGTATGGAGCAGATCAAGGTGGAGATCGAGAAATCCACCTCGGACTACGACAAGGAGAAGCTCCAGGAGCGGCTGGCCAAGCTGGCCGGTGGCGTCGCCATCATCCGGGTTGGCGCGGCGACCGAGACCGAGTTGAAGGAGAAGAAGCACCGCGTCGAGGATGCACTCTCGGCCACCCGCGCTGCGGTTGAGGAGGGTATCGTGCCCGGCGGTGGCGTGGCGCTGATCAATGCCATCCCCGCCCTCGACAATGTCAAGATGACCTATCCGGATGAGCAGACCGGCGTCAACATCCTGCGTACGGCGCTGGAGATGCCTCTCCGCAAGATCGCCGAGAACGCGGGTGAGGACGGCGCGGTGATCCTGGATGCGGTCCGCCGCCTCCAGAAGGAGAAGGGGAACAATCGCATCGGCTACGATGTGATCCGGGGCGAGTTTGTGGATATGGTCGAGGCGGGTATCATTGACCCGGCCAAGGTCACCAAGGGCGCGCTTTCTAACGCTGCCTCCATCGCTGCGATGATCCTCTCGACCGAGGCGCTGGTCAGCGAGATTCCGGAGAAGGAAAAGCCCGCTTCCACTCCTTCGGTGCCGGAATACTAAGAGCCTATCCGAAAAACCGTACAGGCGGCATCCCTATGCCGACGCATAGGGATGCGTCGGCTGTATTTTTCGGTGGGCCCTAAACCGGTGAAAAGAAGGCCCCTCACGAGCGTGAGGGGCCTTAATTTATCGCATCCTCGTTAGCGGGAGGAGGCGTTTACCGCGTCTCCGTGACTTTTCTTAAGCCGCGCGGATGGTCGGGGTCATACCCCTTCGCCAGCGTGATGTAGAGCGCCAGCAACTGCCCCGGGATGACGCAAGTGAACGGCGAAAGCCACTCCGGCAGGCTGGCCTCCAGCCGCAGCGGTGTGCTGGCCAGCCGAAGTGCCTCCTCCTGGTCGGAGATGATGAGCAGCTCGGCTTCACGATCGGCCAGCTCGCGGGTCAGGGCCAGCATGTCATGGTAGACGGCTCCCTGTGGCGCGACGGCGATGACCGGGAAGCCTCGCTCCACGATGGCCACAGGCCCGTGACGGAAGTCGGCCGATGAGTAAGGCTCGGTGACGATATATGTGAGTTCCTTGAGCTTGAGCGCGATCTCGAAGGCGGTGGCGTAGTTATAGCCACGGCCCAGGACAACACACTCGGTGGCGTAGGTATAACGCTGGGCGAACTGGGAGACGGTGCTCTCCAACGCAAGTGTTCTCTCCACTGCCGCCGGTACCTGCCTCAGCTCGTTCAGGCGCTCCTCATTCCCGGCCAGTTGCACCGCCAGCAATGCCAGCGCTGCCAGTTGAGCGGTATACGTTTTGGTCGCAGCGACAGCCCGCTCCTGGCCCGCCTCGAGGGGAAGCACATAGTCGGCCGCCCGGGCCAGCGGTGAATCGGGGTCATTGGTCACGGCGACGGTAAGCGCCCCCTGTCGTTTCCCCTCTTCGACCACGGCCACAATATCAGGCGATTGCCCGGATTGCGAAACCCCCAACACCAACGCCTCGCCGATCCAGGGCGGGGTCTGGTAGATGCTGAAAAGAGAGGGGGTCGCCAGTGCCACCGGCATACGGTTGAGAGCCCCGAAAAGATATTGGAGATAACGCGCTGCGTTATCTGAGGTGCCCCGGGCAGCGATAACGGCATAGCGCGCACCTCTGGCGCGGATGGCCGCAGCGATACGGGCAGCGCCTTGAGCCTGTCTGTCCAACAGATTGGCCAGCACATGGGGTTGCTCGTGGATTTCGTCCCTGAGATAGCTCATAATCCTCTCCGTCCCAAAGGAGGAATGGTGCATAATTCACTTAAGCCCGCGAATCTCGAAGGAATATCCTGCCAGCATCAGCAACGCGGTGGGTGCATCAGGAGTCTCGTACTGCAGCTCGAACACCTGCACCTGGCCTGGCTCGATGATCCAGGGCAACGGAGGAGCTGCGCTGCGCAGCTCGCCTGTACCCGCGCTGGAGGTTAGTTTTATGTCATCCGCCTCCACCTTGAGCGGCTCGCCACCGATGTTCCGTACCTCTCCCCCGATCACCAGAATGCTCCCACCGCTGCTGAGAAAAGTGCCATCCTCGTTCAGTGTGACCTCAGCACGGGCAGGCTGGGAAGGTGTGCTTTCCGGCTGATAGGGGATGCTCACACTGGCCCACGACCCCGCTCCTGGTCCAGGGACGAAAATCCAGGCAAGTGTCGGGCCGGCCATCGCTTCGGGCACCAGGTAGCCAGCCGTACCCTGCGCCGTGGCCCCCGGAGCGATCTCCCCACTGAGCGGCCCGTTTTCACCCAGCGTGGCTGCCTGGAGCGAGGGCAGGTAGAGGTTACCTGCTCCGTCCTGCAACTGCATGCTGAAAGCATCGGAGTTCAGCGCCGCCTCGCCGGTGTTCTGGACCGCGAACTCGACCAGGTAGTACATGGTGCCGGGGGAGAGTTCACCTCTTCCCCTAACAGCGTAGCCTTTGAGCAGGGTGACCTGGACATTACCTATACGTACCGGCTGACCGGGCTGTGCAGGTATGCCAACCTGTGGCTGGACCGCCTCTACTTCGGAAACGTAGTCCGCCGTGGCGACATTCCAGTTTCCACCCTCTTTTTCCACTATCAGTGTGACACGCGGCCGTGTCTGCTCGAAAACGCGCGCATCGTCGGCCGTCGTCTCGCGCCGCTCGACGAAGCGGAACAGAAGGACGGTACCGCTGGAGAGGCGTAGCCTGATCTCATCACCGGGCCTCAGGCCGGCGAGCAGCGCCTCATTCTGTGAACCGGGCTCCAAAGCCACCACGTAGTTGACCACTGTACCACAGGCCCACGCAGCCAGCCCGGTATAACCGGTGGGGTAAGTCCATTTCTCGCCGGGGATAACTGCTGCAACCGGGAACGAGCGGTCTCCAACCGTCACAGAGACCGGCAGCGAGGCCACTACCCGCACATTGCCATTGCTGATGACTGTCTCGCAACCTGTAGCCGGGGTGGGGAGCGGCGAGACGGTTACGGTCGCTCCAGGAGTGGGGGTAAGCCTGACCACTTCCAACGGTGCACCGGGCAGGGTCGGCTCCTTTACGAAAAGATGGCGCAACCCAAGAAACAGGAGCAGCAACACGGCAAACAAAAGCAAAAGAATGCCGCCAACCAGGGGCAGTATCAGCAGGCAGGCATTGCGTCTACCGACAGAGGATGGCTGCTCCATCGCCGGGGTTGAGAGAGGGCTGTGCTCGCTCAGGGTGTCCCTCCCGGTGAGCCTGGGGTGGGGGGCACGCGTAAGTGGATGTCGGCCCCTTCTATGCCTGCAAGCTGGCTGAAGCCCAGGAAGGGCACCTTCACCTGCACCGGTCCCTGAGCAGCGACGGTAAACTCCAGGCTGCCCAGCTCATTGGTAAATCCCTGGGCGAGCAGTTTGTTTGTGGCCGCTTCATAGGCCAGCACCGAGAGACCACCGATGCCTTCCCCTGCACCGGGCTGGCCATCGCCGTTGGCGTCGTAGTAGACGATGATTTTTATAGGGACGAAGCGAGGAGCCGGCGTGACGGCCGGCACAGGGGTGGGCGTGGTAAGCGTGCGCACAGAAAGACCCGCCTGTGGCACCGGGGTCGGCGGGGCGGGCGGGACACTCGTCGGTTGGGCAACAGATTGTGGTGTGGCAGTTGGCGCCGGAGCAGGGGTTGCCGTCGCTGCGCCGGACACTGTGACCTCGCACAGCAGTGTGTATTTGGTATCGGCTATGGACGGCGGGGTACGGTTGCCATATCCGATCAGGATATACAGCCACCCCTCATATCTGGCATAATAGGCCAGGCGGCTGTTCAGGTTCCCCGGCTCGACGTCGTCGTTACCGGCTATGGCGTTCCGGTTATGGTCGTATATGATCATGTTCGGGTCCACACCCGGTGACAGGTCCGAGGTCTTGCATTCATAAAGCAGTCCAGGCTTGACCCACATCTTGAAGAAATCGTTATCCGGCCCACCGTATGGGGGTGGCACGAAGTTGAAATCCTCGGACCTGTTGGCAGCGATGACACAGGCGTGATCGAAGTCATAGTTGCCCAGCTCAGTATGGTCACACCGGTCTGCGCTGGGGCTTGAGGGGGCAGCGCCGGGCGTGGCGGTGGCCGTGCTTACTTCCGAGATAATCAGGTCATAGGTGTCACCTGGCTTGCTGGTATCCACCATATTGGTGACACGGATGTAATAATAGCCGTTGTACGTGGCCTGCCACTCGACTTTACTGGCAAACCCTCCACCCCCATCGTTGTCCGCAGCGATGCGCTGCATGTTCTCTGTGAAGACTTCCAGGTAGGTATCAACGCCGCTCAGGTTGGTAGTGTAAGCCCGGTAGTACCGGCCGGACTTAACATAGAACGCGAACCAGTCCTGGTCTGTGCCGGGGGGCACGAAGTTAGCTTTTGTGGCGCTGGCCGAGGTGGTCACCGGGAAAATGTAGGCGTCGGCCTTCGTATCGTTCGGCTCATAAGGGTCCGTCCCGGCGGTGCTCAGTTCTTCAATGCTCAGATCGTAGCTCCCCTGTGTGGAGATGCGGTTGGTCACGCGCACGTAGTAATAGCAACCTTCACCTCCGCCAGTACATGCGGCCTGCCACTCGATCTTGCTGGCAAACCCCCCTCCGCTGTCGTTATCACTTGCGACCGGCGTTGTGCCTCCTTCCTGGTAAATCTCGATAAAGGTGTCCGCGTTCACCAGGTTGCTTGTGGAGGCTCTGTAGTAACGGGCGTTTTTGACGTAGAACTTGTACCAGTCCACATCCGGGGGCGTGGTGCCAGGCGGGGGCACGAAATTGGCATTGGTAGCGCTGGCGGAGGTGCCCACCGGGAAGGTGTAGGCTGTGGCGCGATCATTATTGTTGGTAGTGCCCTCATACGAGTCTGGAGTGGGAGGTGCGGTGATGGTTAAATTCAGCTTATACGTCCTGCCCGAGCATGCGGTGGAGGGAATTTGGAACACTTTGAAATAATAGGGGCCAATACCACTGGCCACCAGGCTGGCCTGGGCCTGGTAGTTATCCGTCGGGTTGGAGTCGGTGATGATCGCCGTCAGTGAGGAGTCGTAGATGATCAATCCCAGGTTATAGTTGTTTGTTGCCTCGGGGATCGCTTCGATCTGGTAGGTCGCGCCAGGGGTGGTATTATCCAGCCTGAACCAGTCGTCCTTGGCGGTTACATGTTGGTCCCTGTTGCCGGGGGCCAGGGCCAGGCCACTGCGCCCCGGGGGGGTTGCCGAGAATGCCTGAGCTGGCGTGTCGTTGTAAATGCCCAGAACTTCCAGGCTATCGGTGGTGGTGACGGATAATGTGCAGACCACGGCGGCCTGGTAACGCGGAGCGAATGGGTTACCCTGCGCCTCCAGCGGGCTGGAGGCAGCGCTGGTCGGTGTATGGAGGCCGGCGATGATGCCCCCCACCACCAGCGCCACGCTTACCAGTACCGCGACAAATATGGGCTGCCCGGATAGAGATTTCATCGGCCTGTACCTCGCCCAGTACTATACCACAAAGTGGAAAGGCCCGCAAACCTGCACAGCTCAATAAACCCTGCTGTGCGCCGTTTCTTTCTCGCCCAGGATAATGTCGTGGACCCCGCCCTCGCGTATGCTGGCGGGCGAGACCAGGGTGATCCTGGCCTTCTGTTGTAACTCACGTATGGTCAGAGCACCGCATGTGCACATCGTGGCGATAATCTTGGAGATGGTTAGTTCGACGTTGTCCCTCAACTTACCGGCGTAGGGCACATATCCCTCAACCCCCTCTTCAAAGGTAAGCCTGGCATCGCCGCCCAGCTCATAGCGCTGCCAGTTACGTGCCCGATTCGATCCCTCGCCCCAATATTCTTTGACGAAGCTGCCTCCAAGGACCGTCTTCCTGGCCGGGCTTTCGTCGAAGCGGGCAAAGTAGCGGCCCATCATCACGAAATCGGCGCCCATAGCCAGTGCCAGCACGATATGATAGTCCTGGACAATCCCACCATCGGAGCAGATGGGCACGTAGATGCCGGTCTGTTTCAGGTACTCCTCTCTGGCCTGGGCCACTTCAATGAGAGCGGTGGCCTGTCCGCGCCCTATCCCTTTCTGTTCTCTGGTAATGCAGATGGACCCCCCGCCGATGCCCACCTTGACGAAATCGGCGCCGGACTCGACCAGGTAGAGGAAGCCCTCGCGGTCCACGACGTTGCCACCACCGATTTTGACCTCGTCCCCGTACCTGTCCCTGACAAAGCGGAGCGTATCGCGCTGCCATTCGGTGAAGCCATCGGAGGCATCCACGCAGAGGACATCCACCCCGGCCTCCACCAGCGCCGGCACGCGCTCCCGATAATCACGCGTGTTGATGCCGGCGCCAACCATCAGCCTCTTCTCACGGTCCACCAGCTCATTGGGGTTCTCCTTGCTCTGTTCATAGTCCTTCCTGAACACCAGGAAACACAGACGCTGTTCATCATCCACAATGGGCAGGGTGCTCAGTTTATGCTCCCAGATGAGATCGTTGGCCTCGTGAAGCGAGATACCCTCCTTTCCGTACACAAGCTCTGAGAAGGGGGTCATCAGGTCTCTCACTTTGGTATTTGGATCGGTGCGGCTCAAGCGGTAATCGCGGCTGGTCAGGATGCCGAGCAGTTTACCACGCGCGCTGCCGTCATCGGTGACCGCCATGGTGGTATGGCCTGTTTTCCTGGCAAGCTCAAGCACCTCTGCCAGGGTGGTATCGGGAGTGACATTCGAGTCGCTTACCACGAAGCCGGCCTTGAATTTTTTGACCTCCCGCACCATCCAGGCCTGCTGCTCGATCGGCTGGGAAGCGTAGATAAAAGAGAGGCCACCGCACCTGGCCAGCGCAATCGCCATGTTGTGGTCAGAGACGGCCTGCATGATCGCGGAAGTGAGGGGGATGTTCAAATGCAGTGGTGGCTCCTCCCCCTCTCTAAACTTCACCAGGGGTGTCTTCAGGCTCACATTTTCCGGGACGTGGTGTTTCTCGGTCAGGTTAGGCAACAGCAGATATTCACTGAATGTGTGCGAAGGTTCGGGGTAAAAATACGCCATATGCACCTCCAGGCCTCAGGTTATACTGTAGCCCAGGCGACGGAGTTCGCGCTCGTCGCGTCGCCAGTTTTTGCTCACCTTGACCCACAGGTCGAGATAGACCCGGCCTCCCACCATGCGCTCAATCTCATGGCGCGCCGCCTCCCCTATCTGGCGCAACATCTGGCCTTTGTTGCCGATAATGATCCCTTTTTGGGATGATTTCTCGACGAAGATGTTGGCTGCTATGTAGACAACCCCGTTCTCCCGCTCCTTGAACTCCTCAACGACGACCGCAACCGCGTGAGGCACCTCCTGGCGGGTGAGATTGAGCACTTGTTCGCGGATCAGCTCGGCTGCAATCTCCCGCTCAGGCTGGTCGGTAACATACTCGGCCGGGTAGTAGCGAGGGCCTTCCGGCAGCGCCTCCAGGATGACGGAAAGCAATTTGTCAAGGTTGACCCCTTCGGTGGCTACGGTCATCATCCAGTTCCGGTGCCGGGGCACGAGTTCCCAGTAAGCCTCGGTGTGGGGCCTGACCTTATCCGGCGGGAGCAGGTCCATCTTGTTTAGCACCAGGACGACGGGCGCGAGGGTACCGCTATTTAACAGTTCGGCGATCATCCGGTCCTCCTCCGTGGGTGGTTCCGAAACATCCACCACGAAGAGCACCAGATCGGCATCAGGGATGGCGGACCTGGCGGTCGCGACCATGACCTCGCCAAGTTTGTGGCGGGGGCGGTGGATGCCGGGGGTGTCTACAAAGATAATCTGGGCATCCTCGCGCGTGAGGATGCCCAGGATACGACGGCGCGTTGTCTGCGGCCGTGGGGAGACAATGGCTATTTTCTGCCCCACCAGCCGGTTCACTAACGTGGACTTGCCGACGTTAGGCTTGCCGATGACGGCGACGAAGCCGGATTTATGGCCCGACGGGTAAGCTTCGCTTTCCTGCATCATCCCCCCTCTCCGGCACAAGGTAGATGCCCGGCAGGCTCAGCAATGTGATACCGCCCTTCATCAGCACGTTGGCCCAGAAGATTGACCAGACACTCGCAGCGGGCATCAGCCCGCCGAAAGCACCCCAGCAGAAGATCATGCTATCCAGAGGCACGCTGACGGCATTGCTGACCAGCACGCGCATCCATTGGAAGCGTCTTGTGATCCACGAGACCCACAGGTGATACACCTCGGTATCTGTGAACTCACTTGCCGCTTCGGCGATAATGGAAGCCACGACAATGCGCCAGGCCGGGGTGAGTACGGCGGCGAACTCGCGTTGCAGCGGCCAGGCCGGGTCTGGAGGAAGCCACGCGGCGAAAAAGAACAGTCCTGCCATCACCAGGTTGATCACTGCGGCAGCGACGATGACCGTGCGCGCCGCAGTACGCCCCAATAGCTTGTGCACCAGGTCACGCAGCGTAAAGGTGAAGGGGTATATGAAAGTGCCCACATCAACGCTGAACCCTGCCACCAGCGCGATTTTGAGGCTCAAAATGTCCGAGAGCATCTGGGCCGCGATGTAGGCTGAGAGCACCAGGACGCCTGCACGCAGGAGAGCAGGGTTCGGATTTTCCATTTCCCGGCGGAGCAATCGCGTTACTCCTCTTTTTTCTCCCGTTGATGTGCTTCGATGATGGGCTGAGCCAGGTGTGGAGGCACTTGCTCGTAATGGTCCAGCTCCATTGAGAACAACCCACGTCCCTGTGTCAGGCTGCGCAGGTCTCTGGCATAACGCTGCATTTCCGCCAGTGGCACCAAAGCCGTGATGACACTCTTTCTACCGCTCTGCTCTATCCCCAATACCCGTGCTCGCTTGGTGTTCAGGTCCCCCATAATGTCGCCGGTGTATTCCTCCGGGACGGTGATCGTGACCCGGTAGATCGGCTCCAGCAGCACCGGACCGGCGCCCAGCATCGCTTTCTTAAAGACCTCACGGCCCGCGATCTGGAAGGCGATGTCCTTCGAGTCAACCGGGTGTTCCTTGCCATCGTAGACCACCGCCTTGACGTCCACGACGGGATAGCCGGCGATTACGCCCTGTTCCATCACCTGGCGGATGCCTTTTTCAATCGAGCTTTCAAAGGAACGGGAGATGGCCCCACCGAATACCTCCCAGCCGTATTCGAAGCCGGCGCCGCGCGGCAGCGGCTCCAGACGCAGGTGGACCTCGGCGAACTGGCCTGCCCCACCGGTCTGCTTCTTGTGCCGGTACTGGTCGGAGTGGACTTTCGTGATAGTTTCCTGGTAGGGAACTTTGGGAATCGAGGTCTCGACTTTGACGTCGAAACGGTTCTCCATACGTCGCACAGCGATTTCGACATGCGCTTCTCCCATCCCCTCCAGGATTGTCTGACGCGTGGTGGTGTCCTGACGCCAGCGCAGGGTCGGGTCCTCTTCACAGATGCGGGTCAGCGTGGGCCCCAGCTTGGCCTGGTCAGCCTTGCTGATCGGGCTGACGGCCACAGCGAACAACGGCGGCGGGAAGTCAGGCCCCCGCAGCCACAGGGGATGGCCTCTATCGCACAGTGTGTCGCCGGTGAGTGTATTGGTCAGCTTGGCTACCGCCCCGATGTCGCCGCAGTGCAGGCGTGGCACCGGTAACTGCTCCTTGCCGCGCATCACGTAGAGTTGACCCAGGCGCTCCTCCTCTTTGGACCGGCTGTTGTAGACCCGGCTGTCCGACTCAAGCAGGCCGCTGTATACGCGCAGATAGGTCAGTTTGCCCACGTAAGGGTCGGCTGTTGTCTTGAAAACAAGGGCGGCCAGCGGAGACATATCATTCGGTTCGATCTTCTCTTCGCCTTCAACTCCCTCCGCTGTGACCGGTCCACGATCGGCCGGGGATGGAGCATAGGCCACCAGTGCGTCAAGCAGTGCCCGAGTACCCAGGTTGGCCGTCGCTGCGGTCACCAGCACCGGTATGACCGTCCTGTTGAGAACGGCCTGCCGTAACCCCTGCCGGATCTCCTTCTCGGTGAGTTCCTCTCCTTCAAGGTACTTCATGATCAGCTCGTCATCTGCCTCGGCCGCGGCCTCGATCAGTGCCAGGCGTGCCTTCTCCACCTGGTCGGCCATGTCGGCCGGTATCCCGGCCACCTTGCCCTCCGGGCCTGTCAGCGCCTGCATTCTGACCAGGTCCACCAGGCCGGAGAAACCTGCCTCCGCGCCAATGGGCAGGGAGATGGGCACGAAATTCTTGCCAAACGTATCACGGAGTGCCTGCAGCGTCCTGGTCAGGCTGGCATTCTCCCGATTCATCTTGTTGACAACCACCATACATGGCAGTTGTTCTTCCTCGATAAAGTTCCAGACCAACTCCGTGCCCACTTCGACGCCCGCGACGGCGTCCACCAGAAGCAGCGCCGTATCGGCTGCCCGCAATGCGCTCTTCACCTCACCGACGAAATCCAGGTAGCCCGGTGTGTCTATCACGTTAATCTTGCACTTTTCCCACTCCACCGGCGCAAGTGCAAGGTTGAGCGAGATGCGACGGCTGATCTCTTCTTCGTCGAAGTCCAGGGTCGTGGTGCCGTTCTCCACCTCGCCCATGCGGCTGATCGCGCCGCTGGTAAAGAGCATTGCCTCTGCCAGCGAGGTCTTGCCAGAACTCCCATGGCCCAGCAGGACAATGTTGCGTAATTGTTCCGTTGTGTAATCTCTCATCAACTTCAAGCCTCCTCAGACAAGTGAATCCCCCTCCTGCCCGCAAGCCCGCTTTAAGCCAGCGGACGACCGGCAGCGGGAAGTTATAGCAGTTGTCAGGCGGTATTCTAAATGAGAATGTCATAACTGTCAATATACCTGCCGGCCTGGGGTGTCCGTCATATTTGCGTTCCCCTGACTCGGGCCGGTCTCCAGACCACGCCCCCAATCGCCACCAGGCGCCAAGACCTCACCGTACTACCTGCGATACACCCGTATCGCCGCCTCGCCCTCCATCGGGCACTGGTATTCACAGATGCCGCAGCCGATACACAGGTCGAGCAGGACGTAGGGCCGCTGAACGGTGACCTCTTCGCCCTGCGCGTTCAGCACCGTCGCCTCCTCCAGCCGGATCGCTTTGTCGGGCACAGGGCACATCTCCTCGCAGACGATGCACGGCACGCCGTAGGCCCACGGCAGACAGCGGTTACGATCCACCACCGCCATGCCGATGGCCGTCCGGCGCTTCCGTTCCAGATCGAGCGGCGGGATCGCCCCCGAAGGACAGACCTGCCCACAGGCGTTGCAGCCGTAATCGCACTGGCCCAGACGCGGCACCAGGCGCGGCGTCCACAGCCCCTCCAGCCCGGCTTCGGAGAACGTCGGCTGCAACCCGGAGGTCGGGCAGACCTTCATACACTGGCTACAGCGCAGGCAGCGCGCCAGGAACGCTTCCTCGTCCTGGGCGCCGGGCGGGCGGATCAACCGCGGAGCGGGCCGCCTGGCGTGAGTACCGCTGCGCAGGAGCGCGACGCCCACTGCGCCCCCAACCAGAGAGGCCAACACCTGTCGCCGCGTCGGGTCGAACGCGCGCCAGCGGTCGGGACGCCAGGGAGCGCGAAACGCGATTCCCCCCTCCGGGCAGGCCGCCAGACAATCCAGGCAGACGGTGCACTCGCCGGAGGCAATCTCATAGCCCTGGATCGCGTCCATCCGGCACACCCCCACGCAGTGACCGCAGCGGTTGCAGGCGACGCCGATGACCGGCCGCAGAAGCGCCACCTTCGAGAGCAGCCCCAGGAGCGCACCCAGCGGACACAGATAGCGGCACCAGAAGCGGTCGGCCAGCGCGTTGAGCGCCAGGACCGCGGCGAAGAGAAGCGCGATCAGGATGTTGAGCGCAAATACCGGCTGCAGGACCGGCAACACCGGCCCGCGCAGCACGCGCTCGATCCAGTCTATCGCCGGGCGCAGGGGACCGACCGGATAGAGTGTTTGTTCGACGGCGGTAACGGCGCGGTTGAGCGCCGGCAGGAGGGCCGTCGTCATCGTGCGCGTGAGCAGCGTGATCGGGTCGAGGATCAGTAACGAGAGGTTGCCCAGCAGTGCGGCCGTCAGGATGAGGAACAGGAGCACGTTCTTGACCAGGTAGGGGCGTGGTGATCGTGCCCTTACCGGGAAGCGGACCCACTCCAGGAGCGTGCCCAGCGGGCAGAGCCATCCGCACCAGACGCGGCCCAGGAGCAGCGTCAGCGCCAGCGTCGCCAGTGCCAGGGCAAGGCGGGGGATCCAGGCGCGGCCGGCGAGCATGGCCGCCAGCGCCGCCAGCGGATCGAGGCGAAAGAAGAGATCGGCCAGCGGAAAGGCCGCCCGCCGCTGCAGTGCGGCGAAGAGCAGGTACACGTACAGCGCGAAGGAGAGGATTTGGACGGCCTGCCGTCCGCGCCGCCAGAAGGACCAGGCGTTCCGCATCTACTGCTCTCTTCGCATAAGGTCGCGCAGCGCGCGGTAGCCGATCACGTGCACACCAGAGTCCCGGATGTGGGCACGCAGTTCTTCGCTGGTGAAGGCGCGATAGTGGGCCACACGGCTGGGCCAGTCGGGCGTGATGGCGCGCAACTCGGGCGTGTCGGCGGAAGGGTGGATGATGAGATTGCTCAGCCCCGGCGGGAGCTCGTCGAACATCTTCTTCGCCACATCTATCTGGTCTGTGGGTTGGTCCAGTGGCAGCATGGTGATGTGATCGAAAATCGGCACGCCCTGCGCCTCCAACTGCGCGACTAACTGGACGGCGAAGGCGGCGCCGGCCTCATCCATCCCCATCTCGCGGTAGCCCGCCTCGTCCAGACGCACCATGATGAACGGCAGCCGGTGCTGCAGCGCGAGTTGCACGTAGCCCAGGGCGAACCGGGGATGAAGCACCGTGCCCATGTGGCTGTCAATGTGCGTCACGTCAATGCCTGCCGCCAGGGCGCGCTCCAGTTGGGCCTGGATTTCCCGCTGGACGGCCTCCACATCTGCGCGCTCCTGGACCGGCTCTGCCCGACGCGGGAAATAGCCTTCGTCGTCCAGCAGGCCGGAGGCAGGATCGCACGTGGAGAGCGGCCGCCAGCGGTAAACGTCCCACTCGCTGGTGAGCGTCAGGTGCACGCCCAGGTCCACGTCGGGATGTTCGCGGCAGCAGGCAGCCACAGCCGGGAACCAGGGGCAGGGCACCATCGTCGCCGCCGAGGAGACCAGGCCGAAATCCACCAGGTCGGCCCATGCCGTGAGCGAGGCCTGGCACATGCCGATGTCGTCGGCATGGATGATGACGGCGCGGTCGGTGGGCGCCAGGCCCAGTTTCTCCATCACGGGGTTGGGTTGCATAGCTGACCTCCTCCACTCAACGAGACCCTAATACGGCGTGGAGAGCTTCACAAGCAGGGCAAAGCCCATCTGGGCGGATGATGGCATAACCATCGCACGGATTGTCTCCAACACGCTCGAAATCAATGTTCCACACCATAATGGCGCGTACCATCTCAGTATTGATGCTCAATTGCACTGCTTCGGCCAGCCACGCGGATTGCTCTGCGTTCGTATTGTCTCGTGCCCAGCCAAAAGCGTCGGAAAACGGTGGCACACCCTCCTGAGAAGCGTAACCCATTTCCGTATAGAATATCTGCCGCTCCCCCCGGAAAATCTGATAATAGACTTCGGTTTGGGGAAGGAAGTACCAAAAGTGGTCCCCACTGCCAGAGTCTGCTGGATGCCCGCTTCTCGCCGAAGGCGAGGTGGCGCCCAGAAGATAATGCGCCCCAAGGTAGTCCATACATTGAGAAGCACCTGCCGAGTAAAGACCTTCCAACCAGGGCACATCATCACAGCCGGATGTCCAACACCCTCCAAAGAAACCGGTTGGCACCGGTGCAGCACTGATGACGTGGGTATTACTGTTGGCGCTTTTGATAGCCGCATAAGATTCGCACAGCAGGCTGGTATAGGCCTGTGGAGCGATTGCTCCATTCTGCCAGGAGCGATCAACGTTCGGTTCACTCCAGACTTCAATTGCATCGGCTCCCGCCGCTGCAATCTCCGCAGTCCACCTGGCAAAATCCTGCTCAAAGTTCGGTTGACTTACCAGGCTCGGGGCACCCAGGGCTGTGATCTGAATCTTGAACGCCCTGGAATGAGCGGCGTTAATAATCGGCGCAGCCTCAGTTCCATAGTCAATCGCCACCTTGGCCCAGGTCATGCCTGCATAGTGCATCACATTTGCATAGGGGAAGCCCTCATTCCGTATGTGTCCTCCCAACTCAAAGTTTGCCCGAGACGGAGGTGTAGGAATAGTACGTGAAGAGAGGACCAATGGAAGATATGAGATTGCTACAGGAGTAGCGGTTGGAACGACGGTTGTCATTGGCGCGGACTTGACGGTCACAGTACTAACAAGAAACGAAACCAGCAAGAAGATGACAAGCCCGCCTGACAAGGCCGTTGGCATATTCTTCCAGATCGCGCGGACTCTTTGTAACACCTGACTTGCCCTTTTATCGTTGGCTGACGGTGCGCGTTACCTCCAGGTGGGTGGGAGGAGGTAACGCCACTTTGCCGGAACACACTTCAAGCCACGCCTGCCTGACAGCGCGGCGACTCCCACCCGTAGGGTGCATGCAGTGTCGGGCAGTGCGAAGAGTATATATGTGGCCCTCCTTAACCCGAGTGAGCTACCGGTCATCTGCTTTAACATCTACCTGGCCTCCAGAATAGGCATCAAATAGAATATAGCCAGCAGGAAGACAGAAATGCTAAGAAAGACTACCAGAACGCCGACCACGCTGGCCGCACTTCCGAAGTTGCAAGTCTTTCTCTTCCACTGCCACAACTGCCACCACTGACCGGTCGGTATCGCAGAAGGTACGAGAAACACGAACAACGCAAGCCCGAATCCATAAGTTAAACCAGCGCCTTCGAACAGATGCGCATCCGTAAACAGACTTCCTGCAATACTACAGAAAAGCACAACCAGGCTCGTCAAGCAGACCCACCCAGGATGTTCTCTGGCAATATGTTTCCATTCCCAGGTAGAGACAGGGCAGTTTCGATGAGCAAACCGAAGGCGTCTTGCTGCGAGGAGCCCAGTGAGCACACCAACCACAATGAACACAATGACTCGCGAGACATTCATAAACCGGAGTCCTTATGTGCAGATGCAATTAGTAGAGACAACATAGCAGGGCTGTATAACGGCCTGCGGCTTCAGCCGCCGCGAAGCGAGCATAGCGAGCGAAGCGGTCGGCTGGATGCGCTTGTTAGCACTTTTCAAGTTGCCACTCCCAGTACCAGCACAGGTATATCTATATCAGCGACGCCACGATGTTCCAAATCCCAAACAAACTGCTCGAAATACGACACTCCTGTTGACATCTCTTCCGAAAAGAGTTTAATCGGCACGATCTCAATTCCTACGTCTATTACTCCCAACTTATGGAAGATGGTCATCTTGGCACAAACGTTGTAGACCATGAAAGCATACTTGCCAAATTGAACTTCAACACCCACGCGATTTTTGACGAAATCCATCTCGCGGAAAGCACCTTTGGATGAACTGTTGGGGACAAAGCCAGAGGCATAGTAGCTGGTAGGGTAATCGCATCGCACCTTGTATTTTTCCCACCCACGTCGTTCCAACTCTTTCGTGAAGGCCCTGTTCAATGCTCGTGGGTTGTACAGCGTTCTACCGGGCATTGTCTTTTCCCGGCTGATTTTGGTTTTACATTGTGTGCTGTCAACAGCCGCGATAACCTGTTCTACTTCTTCAAGCTCGCCCGGATATTGAGAGCGGATAACGTCTTCGCCGTTTTTGAAAGAGTAAATTCCAGCGATGATCATTCGTATTCACCCTGGTTTTCCAAAAGTCGCACCTGAGAAGTCTCACGCCACTCTTCAGGGATTTGAGACACTTTTTCTCTTCCTGTGGGTTGATAAACGGGTTTTCCCAGAGGGCGGTAACGAAGCGTGCCATTAAAATAATCGAGAAGACGTTGGCGCGCTATCTCTACATATTCGGGTTCTTTCTCGCACCCCATTGCTCGCCGATTATGAATAACAGCCGCAATCAGGGTCGAACCCACACCCATATAGGGGTCAAAAACCCAATCATCTTCATTTGTGAGAGCAAGCACACAACGCTCGACCAGCTCGATAGGGAACTGGCACGGGTGAATGGTCTTTTCGGGATGATTGGATTTTACATTAGGAATATCCCATACCAATTCTTCCCAATCCTGAACCACGATTTCCCATACATCCGAGGGATTTTTCCCTAAAGGGTTGCCTGAAGGCTTCCCTTTGTTTGGGCCCTTGAAGTGACGCTTGCCAGGATACTTGGCCGGTACACGAACAGAATCAAGATTAAAGATATAGCGGTCAGATTTTGTAAACCAGAGGATCGTTTCATAACGGCCGGAAAATCGTTTCGAGGCATGTAATCCGTGTCCAAATTTCCAGATGATCCGATTGCGCAACTTCATCCCGAGTTCTTTGAAAATTGGATAATAGAGAATATCCAACGGATAAACTTCACCATTCTCAACAAAGTTACCTACCTGCCAGCAAATACTGCCGTCATTTCGTAGAACGCGATAAAGTTGGGCAATAACCTTCGCTTGTGTTTGCAAGTATTGTTCAATGGAGACGCGATTCTCGTATTCCTTACCCACGTTATACGGTGGAGAAGTCACAATGAGAGCGACCGAGTTATCCGGAAGTTGTGCAAGGAAATCAACAACATCTCCAGAAAAGACAACGATCTCAGCTTCTGGCCTGAAATTTGTTTCGATAGGCTTTGCAGAACGAAATAAGGGCAATTCACTCATATCCCATACCTGCTGTTCCAAATTTGTGATGCTATCTCAATTCTACCGCACTTATCGGGCAGGCCAGCTCAGCATTGACGCTCAATTGCACTGCTTCGGCCAGCCACGCGGATTGCTCTGCGTTCGTATTGTCTCGCGCCCAGGCAAAAGCGTCGGAAAACGGTGGCACACCTTCCTTAGAAGCGTAACCCATTTCCGTATAGAATATCTGCCGCTCCCCCCGGAAAATCTGATAATAGACTTCGGTTTGGGGGAGGAAGTACCAAAAGTGGTCCCCACTGCCAGAGTCTGCTGGATGCCCGCTTCTCGCCGAAGGCGAGATGGCGCCCAGAAGATAATGCGCCCCAAGGTAGTCCATACATTGAGAAGCACCTGCCGAGTAGAGACCTTCCAACCAGGGCACATCATCACAGCCGGATGTCCAACACCCTCCAAAGAAACCGGTTGGCACCGGTGCAGCACTGATGACGTGGGTATTACTGTTGGCGCTTTTGATAGCCGCATAAGGGCACAACTGCCCGTAAGCCTATCTATACAGATAATATCCCCACGAGGCCATAATTGCAAAGATATCAATAGCCGAGTGGAATATCATGGGCGGAATAAGGCTTGCTGATTTTTGTAATAAGAAAATCGCCACTAGGGTAATAATCACGTTGAAGTAAACCGCACTAAATGAAAAATCAAACGGAAAATGGTAAACCACAAACAATACTGCAGATAGAAAGACCGCTGGCACAAACCAGCCCTTTCCCAAAGCTTTAATACTCTGAAAGACTGCCCCTCGATAAGCAATTTCATGCGGTATGGCGGCAGTTAATGGATATTTGAAGAACTCTACGAGAAACACCACCGCTAACGGGTACCCCAACTGTGGCGGCGCGCCCGCCATGCCCCCTCCTTTGAGAAAAGGCCAGAGCGTGGTCAATAAGAGGTAGGTCGGGATACCAAACCCAAAGGTAACAATGACGCCCAGAGGCGCGAGAAAGTACCAGTGTTTACGCTTGGCACGCTTTAGGCCCAAATAGCTGAGAGGATATCGCCGAATAACGAAGAACCATAGACAAGGCAGGCCAATGCTGAAGAGCGGGAAAGTGAGGTGTCCCCAAGTCAGTTCCACGAAGGGAGTTTTCTTCGCCCCCCACCAATAATTCGCCAAGGTCGATTCCAGTAGCCAAATCACCTCCATACACGCTACTGCTATGACATCTATCCATTTTTGCTGTTGAGCTTCTTTTGATGCCAAACAAGTAAGTAATTTCATCGTATCATTACCTGTACGTATAGAGATTGCGCCCAACCATGCTTCTATTGCCAGACTCTGCTCAACAGCCCTTCGGCAGCGGCTGCATCCGCATTGCCCAAGACGGCCGCCAGCAGATTGTCGCGTGCGTCGGCGGCCAGCAACCCCTCCACGTCACTTCTCTGCAACGCCGCCAGCCCCGCCGCCGCACGCGCTGCATCGGGATATTCGATCAGCAGCAGTTGCGCCCTGGGGCCGCCAAGATCGTATTGCGCGAGCACGCCGTTCGTCTCCCGGCTCAGCCCCAGGATGTTCTCGCCGCCCAACCACAGCCAGCCCTGGATCGAGAGTTCCTGGTGAAAAAAGAGCGGGCTGCGCGCCACGAGCCCTTCACCCGGCAGGCGGTTTACCACCGCAGCAGGATGCAGGATGCAAGATCGTATTGCCTCCTGCTTCTTGCCTCTTGCCTCTTGCCTCCTGCCTCCTGCTTCTTGCTTCTTTTACACACCGATCTCCTCCACCCTGACGCTGCTCAGGTCGAGCGTCCCCAGCCCCATATCCGCTGCAGCCCTCACATAGGCAATATCCGCGCCGGTCAGGCCAAAGAGGGTGGCGGCGTAGGCGTCGGCGGCGACGGTATCGTGGCTGGCGATGACGGTGTTCGTCTCGCGCACATCGTTCAGATTGCCGCCGGTGGGGCCGTGGGCGACCAGGATGCGCACGGCGTCCACCACCGTCAACGTTGGACGCACCAGGCTTAAAAGATCGGCAATACGCTGGCCCAGGTTCTGATGAAACCGGTTCGGGTTGAGGATCACACCCATCAGATTCTTGCCGCCCAAGGTCAGCCGGGCCAGCGAATGGTGCTTGGCGATGGGCACATTGATCAGCACATCAGCCTCGATCACATCGCGATAGACTTCCCAGGCAGTGATGTCTCTGCCGTCGGGAATATCAAACCTGGCGAACTTGACCGGGCTCATCACCTCCATAACACCACCGGCTGCCTCCACCGCCCCGGCGATACCACTCACCGCGTAGGCTGATTCTGGCGTGCCGCCGAATGGGTTGTCCATCACCCGCACGCGTCGCGCGCCAGCCTCCAGGCACATTGCCACCAGCGTACCAACTACAATGGGGTTGGTCGTCGTGGCATACTCTGGGGGATGATAATTCGCACAGATATTGGGCTTGATGATCACGTCGGCGCCGGGTTTGACAAAGCGCTCAATGCCGCCGAGCGCGGCTACCGCCGCCCGGGTGATCGCCGCCGGGTCTGCACCACGAGCAACAGCCAGATAGGGCGACTCGCCAATCGGTGCAGGCGTGACGGAGGGTGCAGGAGCGGGTGTATCCGTAGGAGCCGGCGTGGGCGGAGTGGTGGAGATGCCTGCAGACGCCACGGTCGTGTTGGTCGGCGCAGTCGTCGGTTCTGTCTCGCTTGTTGCAGGTATGGCAGGCAGTTGTCTGCCACACCCGGCTAACAGCCCTGCTGCTGCAGCCAGCTTGAGGAAGTCCCGCCGGGAAATCACCTGTGTAAAATGCTGTTTCGCTATCATAGACCTCACTGTCCAGTTGTGGTAGTTCATAAAAGGCCGGCATCCGGTGCGAAGCGTCCGCAGAAGGCGGCTGCCGTCTGATGCCTCCGGGGAAGCCCGTCTATCTCGCGCCCCTCCTCTGCCGCACTACCTCGAAGAGAAGGACAGCCGTTGCCACCGCTGTATTCAGCGATTCCACTAAAGGGTTCATCGGGATGTACACTTCTCCACAGGCAAGCGCTCTGGCCTCTGCCCCGGCCCCGCTTGCTTCTCCACCCACGATGAGTGCGATGGGGCGTTTCCAGTCCGCTGATGTGTAAAGCGTGTCGCCTTGGGCAGATGCCAGCCATACGGTGCAGTGAGCAACGGCACCGGCGATAGTTTCCCACCCGCGTGATGTCACGGGGAGGTGCAAATGTGCTCCCATTGCAGCACGTACCACCTTGGGGTTGGTCGCGTCCACAGTGCCAGGCGCCAGCAACACCCACTCAACCCCTGCCGCCAGTGCCGTACGGAGGATAGTACCCAGGTTACCCGGGTCCCTGACGCGATCCAGGATCAGTATAAAGTCTGGTCGTTCGGGCGGTGCAGGCTCGGGGATCGGTGACACGGCCAGGATGCCCTGGGGGGTTTCGGTGTCGGAGCATGCGGCCATCACATTCTCGCTGACCTCGTAGCAGGCGACCTGCGCCCCTCGCAACGAGGTCAACAGCGCTCTCCCCCGCTCGTTTTGCTCTATCGCGGCTGTGTACAGAACAAAGCGCGGAGGAACTCCGCTCCGCTGTGCCTCCTCAATCAGCCGTATACCCTCGAGAACAAACGCGCGCTCCTGTTGGCGAACACGTCTCCGCCGCTGAAGTGCCTGTACCAATCTGATCTTGTCATTTCTCAGGCTGGTGATCATCGGGGTGCCAGGGCGGTGCCGCCGGTGGAAATATAACGCCGCTCCGGATGCAATCTATAGCTAAGGGGCCACTGACGCACGTAGCCCCTCGATGCAATGGTCAGCCTACGGTATGCGAATCACCTGTCCTACATAGATGCTTGACGGGTTGGAAATGTTATTGTACCGGGCCAGGTACAGGTAGCTCATGTTGTATCGGAGTGCGATGCGGAACAGGTTATCGCCAGGTTGTACCACGTAAGTGGTGCCTCCTGCGGGTAGAGGTGTGCTACCTGCGGGTATTACCAGCGTCTGGCCGGCGTAGATGCGGTCCGGATTCGCAATCCCGTTGGCCAATGCGATCTCCTGGACGGTAGTGTTGTAACGGAGGGCAATACGGAACAGGTTCTCTCCTGGCTGCACGACGTGTCTGATTTCCCCCGTAAGAGGGGAGGGCGCTGACGGTTCAGCCGACTCCGCTGTTGGCATCGGGGTAAAGGTGGGCGCAGCAGTGATGATCAGTTCCGTTGGGGTTGGGGAGGGTGGGGGTGGAGTCGGCGACGGTAGGGACTCCACAACCAGCGGGGTCTCCTCGGCCGGTAGAGCGGCCAGCGTCGCGTTCGCAATGGCCGTAGCCTGCAGGTCGGGCGTCTCCATTTCAAACTGAGCCCCGCCCGCCGGTGTCGGCTCCACATCAGGGGCAACTTCCTTATAGCAGCCAGCGAGCAGACTTAAGGCGAGCATTAAAGCTACCGGGACTACAATATGCAGAGGAGAGACATGATCTGCTTCAGGTTTCATAAAAGTACCTCCTTGAGTTTATATTCGTAGGACGTACGCACTTGATTTCCTGCCGGTATGCTGGCTATTTGTGGCGGCATTTCCAGGCTGTCCAGACAGGCTGGAAAGCCTTGTCCCACAAACCAATCCAATCGCAACTGCGTAACTCCTGATCCGGTTGCACCAGGCGCCGGCATCCTGGCAATTATGGTCTTCGGATGTACCCGGGCTGGTGTGCTGGATAATGGCGCGATGTTGGAGCGGCCTGCCCTCAGGTTGTGCGTAAAGCGCTTTTAACTGTACCACAATAATGTGGCGGCGTCAAGCGGATGGTCAGCAGGGGTGTGTCCCAAAGCTGTAGGACAACTGCGAGCAGTTGTCCTACAATTGGGACACACCCGTCAGCAGGATGACTGTAAGCACGGCCAGGCTCAACGAAAGCGGGACACACCAGAATGTAACGATCCAGACAGTGACCGGAAGTCACCTTCCCAGGTCTGTGCCGACCAACCCACAGCGGCCTGGTCGGAGACCGGCCGTGGCGGTCCAGTATACAAGTTACGCAGGACCCTTACGCTGCGCGGGAAATATCCACGTCAGTGTTTGGGCCAGCGCTGTGCAGCAGGACCAACAAAGTCCTCTGCCTGCCGGACCGTGGGCTTGCGTGCATCAGACGGGCAATTACACGTGGCCGCACATCTCAGGCGGATATGAGGTGCCAGGCTGCGACGTAACCCTCAATACCATCGGCAGTGCGCACGCGAAGCCACTGTCCCATCTGTCCCAGTTTGGCCAGCGTGGTCTCTGCGGGTTCGAGTGACTCCAATATTTCCCGGTCTTCCACACGGACTATGGGAGGTCTCGAGAGCGATGGGGATGGACGTACGTTCAGATAACCCAACTGGGGACTGTGCACCCTGACCTTCAGCGGGGTCTCAGCTTCCTCGCGGGGGAGCCGCAAGTACCAGGCGGCCACGTAGCCGGTACGACCGTCTGGGGTGCTGATGCGTAGCCACTCCCCCTGTTTACCCACCTTTTTGCGCACTTCGGATTCTGCTTCCAGTGCCTCGAGAATGGTGCCGTGAGCCACACGCTCGACCGGTGGCTGCACGGTTGACGGGGTCGGGCGCACGTTGAGGAATCCTGTCTGTGGAGAACATACTTCCACCCACACTCTGGCGGGCGCCGGGACGTTCCCCTCACCGAGAGGACAGGCACGGATGAGAGGAAGCAGGTCATCACTGAGCACGGCAGCGGTGAAGACGCTGAAGAAAGAAGGACCATATGCTGCCAGCCGATCAAGCCAGATTTTGAACTCAGCGGGAGTCATGCGAACTTCCCCGGCCTCATCGTGATATGGCCCAAGCACCGGATATAAGGGTGGAGAGTATCCCCAGCGGCGCGACCAGTAGGCGTAATGGCCGTAGGTCCATTCATCAATCACGCGCCGCGCCTGCTCTTCAGGGGGCACGGAGCTGCCCGGACTGAAGAAGGTACCATAAGCCATCGGCATCAATCCGCCCTTGCAGAACTCGTTCATCTGTTCATACGGCAGGTCGGTATGGTGAGAGATGTTAGGAAAGGAGCAGTTATAAAGCCTGGTGAGATCAACGTCCGCGCTGCGCAGGGCCTGGCCCAATCGCACGGCACGGGCGGGCCGGTTGCGGCAACGCTCCGACTCGGTATCGAAAACGAGGCCCTGGAACCCGTCTTGCAAAGCCCGTATGACCACCTGAGCTTCCCCTTCAGGATCGTCCAGCAGCAACCAGGTCCATCCCAGCGGTATCAGACCGGCAGAGGCAATGCGTTGTGCGATCTGCGCCATGCCCTTACGATAGACCGATCCCTGGCCGACTTTATACAATATGTGAGTGGCTCCCATTTGGGGGGCACACTCCAGAGCACGATCCAGCTCTCCCTCGCGGTAAGCCCATAATCCTTTGCCACGCAACATGTCTTTGCCTCCAAAGTATTTTAGCGAGAGACGTAGCTGTTGTCACGGATGTAGAATCGCCAGGGGACGGTGAGAGCTGTCTCATCCCCGCGGACGCCTACGCGGGGGCCGGTGACGATATCCTCATCTGGTACAAAGATACCTCTCTCTACGAATAGCGGTGCATCTGGATCACACAGGTCAGCACCGTCGAGACGCCGGTCAATTGCCAGTGCCTGGCACAGGCGAGCCGGGCCATTGGTCAGTTGAGTGACCGGCCGATGACCACGTTGCCTCTCCATTAGCGGGATTCCCTCCAGGGGTTCTAAAGCACGGAGCAATATCGCTGCAGGGTATCCCTCCCGGTCGGTAACGATGTTGAGACAGTGGTGCATCCCGTAGATCAGGTACACGTAGGCATGACCGGGAGGGCCGTACATCGTCGCGTTCCGCGCCGTGCGGCCGGGGTGGGCATGCGAGGCCTGGTCATCCTCCCCGATGTAGGCCTCAACCTCCACGATGTACCCTGACAGGCGCATATCTCCGAGGATACGCACCAGACGTTGCCCCAAAAGTTCACGTGCTACGGTTAGCGTGTCACGGGCGAAGAAATCACGTTGCAGACGGCTCATCTCGTGCGGAAGCGCGGATCACGCTCTATCGTCAGACGCAAGCCCTGCTCCAGGTCAACCTCAGGCTCATAGCCGAGCAAATGGCGGGCGGCGGTGATATCGGCGCAGAGCTGGGAGACCCCGCCGCTTTCGGCCGGGCTGTGCAGGACCTCGACCTCCCTGCCAGTTGCCTGCGCTACCAGTCTGGCCAGTTCGTTGATACTTGTCGCCCTGCCACTCCCGATGTTGATGATCCGTCGGTCCACATCAGTTGCAGTGGCTGCGGCTACTAACGCTTCGACGACATCATCCACGTAGACGAAATCACGGGTCTGCCTGCCCCCGCCAAAAATAACCAGCGAGCCGCCCCGCAAAGCCTGACTCAGAAAGCGAGGCACCACCGGCGGATGCGAAGGGGGGAGGTTCTGCCCCGGACCATATGCATTGAAAATGCGCAGGATCACGGTTTCTATACCCCATAACGCGCCTATGGTACGGACGTAATACTCGGCGGCCAGCTTGCTTACCGCGTAAGGGGACTGCGGGTTGGGGAGATAATCCTCCCGCACAGGCTGGTTTGCCTGCTCGCCGTACACAGCGCCAGAAGAGGTGAATACCACCCGGCGCACCCCGGCATCACGCATCGCTTCCATAACGCTGACCGTGCCCCCCACGTTTACCTCGTTGTATTCGCGGGGATAGAGGATGGATTCGCTCACCAGCACCCTTGCCGCCAGGTGGTAAACGCAATCCACTTCGTGCAGCAGAGTCCACAGCTTTGGACGGTCACTCACGCTGCCCCGCGTGAACAACACTTTCTCGTCGAGGCGGGAGGGATCGCCCGCGCTGAGATCGTCAATGACACGCACCTGATGGCCATCTTTTACCAGTCGGTTGGCCAGCGCTGCTCCCAGGAAGCCGGCTCCTCCAGTAATCAGAAAGCGCATTGTACCCCCTGGTTCATAAGTATACTTTATTCAGCCGGTACTTGCAATGCCATCCTGCAGTCCGCAGGAACTCCTCCTGCCCGCGACGGGTATTTCCCCACCGGTGGAACCGGCCGTTGCTCGGGATGCGCGGGTTGGCACACCCTCACTCCGCGAGACCCCTCAAAAATCTCGCGCCCCAGAGCACTCCGCCGGTAACAGAGAGCGCAACACCCTAAAACCACGTGTTGACCTTATACTGGACGTATTTGTCACCGAATGCTTCTTCCAGCACCCGCTCCTCTGCTCTTGCCCGCCATATGTGCAAAGGTAATATCAGGACAAAACTCAATATCGCACCTGCCCAAGACCCAAACCACAGACTCAACCCCCAAAACAGCATTTGTAAGCCTGTGTAAATGGGATGCCTTATCCTGGCATAGACCCCACTGGTAACCAGCCTGCGTGCTTCAGGAAAAGTAGTGTGAGCTTCCCCCAATGTGGCTCTGCCTGCAATGAAAAGCGCTATGCCAGTTGCCATTAAGACCGGTGATAATATCAGGGACAACTTGTCCTCAGGGTACCATTGCCCCCGAAATATGAAGATACAGCCCAAAACGGTCAGATACAGCGAGACAATTGCGAACCTTCGCACACGTACAATGAGGTACAACCAGGCCGGAACCGCCATTGCTAATCCCAGAGCATCCACCAGACGGATGGCATGTTGTTCATTAATGTAGAGCAACAACGGTCCTTCGCAGCGTGCAGGCACCCCAAGAATTACCACCAGCCCGACCACAATGAGCACAATGGCAAGCGTTACTCGCTGACGACGCCCTTTTGCCGAAATACCCACAGAACCTTTCACTTGACCGTACCTCCTTATAGGCGTGCTTATTGTCGCTTTTGTCAGGTTCCCGGTTACAGGCGCACAACGGCGGATGTGAGAACCCCATAGCGGTGTCCAACCGCTCCCTGCCTCCTGGGATCAAGACAAGACCACCTGCTGCACCTCCCAAAAATGCCTGAAACTACCGGCTCAGAGATTGTACCGGAGTAATGCGGGGCTGTCAAGATTTTACGCTTGCAAGGTGTCCAGCGTATTCTTGCGGCCACCCGGCTCGGGCCGGTATCCGGACCGTGCCCACAGTGTGGGACAACTGCTCGCAGTTGTCCCACAATCCTCCGGCCCGGGCCGGCCTCCGGAGCGCACCCGACGTCGCCACGAATGGCCCAGAAGGTTTTGCGTTTGCAATTGATCCATTTCAAGGTAAAATACCCCTCCATCATCATTGCGGAAGCACAGGGTTCGGCTGGTCACATGAACTCAAACGAAATGTCCAACGAGCAATGCAGGGTTATGGTCATCATCGCGCATCCCGATGATGCGGAGTTCGGCTGTGCCGGCACGGTGACGAAGTGGGCCCAGGCCGGCAGGAAAGTCACCTACGTTGTGCTGACCAGCGGTGACAAGGGAGGTCACGATCCCGACCTGCGGCCGGGGCGACTGGCTGCGTTGCGTGAGGAAGAGCAGCGTGCCGCAGCAAAGGAATTGGGCGTTGAAGAAGTTGTCTTCCTGCGCTATCCTGATGGCCTGCTGGAGAACACCCTGGAGCTACGTCGCCAGCTTGCTTATCTGATCCGGTTGCACAGGCCGCACATCGTGATGACAATTGATCCCTGGCGACATTACCAGCTCCACCCTGACCATCGGGCTGCGGGCCAGGCTGCGCTGGATGCAGTCTACGCCGCGCGGGAATGGTACCTCTTCCCAGAGCAACTGGTGGGCGACATTGAGCCGTGGCGGGTCAGTGAGGTATATCTGTTCTGGACCGACAACGCTGACCACTGGGAAGACATCTCACCCTGTATTGACAGACGCATCCTGGCATTGGCGCGCCATGCCAGTCAGGTAGGGCTTGATATAGATAAGCTGGGCGAGCGAATCCGCCAGCAAAGCCGTCAGGCTGGGGCCCAGGCCGGCTACGAGTACGCGGAAGCGTTCAAGCACTTCAAATTCTGAGCACCGGTGGTCCATATGGTGATTAAAACCGTACAGGTGGGCATCACACAGACAAACTGCTATATCGTCGGCTGTGAGGAAACGGGCACCGGGGTCGTGATTGACCCCGGTGGACATCCCGAGCGCATCCTCAAAGCGCTGCGTGAGAGCGGGCTGCATGTCCGCTATATCCTCAACACTCACTGCCATTTTGACCATATGGGCGCCAACGCCGACATCGTCGCTGCCACCGGTGCTGCCCTGGCACTGCACCCCGCTGAATTACCCCTTTTGCAGGCACGTGGAGGGGCTGCGTTGTTCGGTGTGTTTGTGAAGGAGAGTCCACCTCCGGACCTGGAATTGGAGCCGGGGCAGGTGCTGGAAGTGGGCAGGCTGCGTTTCCGGGCTCTCCATACACCCGGTCACTCTCCTGGTGGCATGACATTTTACCTGGAAGACGGAGGCGTGGCCTTTGATGGTGATGTGTTGTTCGCGGGTGGAGTGGGGCGTGCCGATTTGCCCGGTGGTGACTGGGAAACTCTGATGCGCTCGATTCGCGAGGTGCTCTTCGCGCTTCCGGATGAAACTGTGTTATACCCGGGTCATGGCCCCGCAACAACGATCGGGCACGAGAAGAGGCATAATCCCTGGACGCACTGACTCTCTGGGTAAGAGCTATACCGGGCCTGAGCCGCTGTGACGTCGGTTGGGAGACCAGCCCGAGTTTGGGTGGATCAATCGCATCTATGCAGGTGGCGGCCGGTAGGGGCAGGGGACGCCTCGCCCGTACCTTTGCGGGCTGCGCGACCCCTCTCTACTGATGCACACACGAAGGGTGTCGGCCTGCGCCGACACCCTTGCCGTTGTTGCCTGTCTCCGACCGGACCACCAGGTCCACTTCCCGGTCTGGTACTGTGGCCTGTGAGATCAGCGCAATGTTGGAGGGAGGGGCAGCTCACCCAGATCGGGGGATGAGGAGGAGCGGCTGCCCTGTGGCAATGCCCAGACATCCAGGTCTATGGTCAGTCTGGCGAAGAAACTGCCAGGTGGCAGGTTACCTGTTCCGTACTCCATGTCGGCTATGGTAGCCCGTACACGCAACGTCTTTGTCTCGAGGACGACCTCTTTTCCCACTTCTGCCAGGACAGGCTCTCCCTTGGGCGCAAGTTTGGCTCGCAGTGCCTCTTCATGGAAGGCATAGTCGGACATCAACACTTTTGTGACGGTACGGATGTCACTTTTGTCGAACAGCCAGACTTCGAAGGCAGTGACCTTGCTCGGCGAGCCTGTACCGATGCTTTCTGAAATACCAACGCCACACTCGCCCATAAACTCGCCGTCCTCAGCCTCGATGCTGTAAGAAGGATCGTAGTGGTCGTCTCCCAGTGTGTATGTGGTGCTGAACTGTACCAGCGGCGGGCCCTCAGCTCCCCACGCTTTGCCTCGCACAGGCATTGGTTCTCCAGCCACTTCCTTACGCCTGGGCACCCTGGGGCCGGCCGGCCGCGTGGCCCTCTTTCGGGTGACGAGGAGTGCAGCGGCGATCCCGCATACCAGGACCACAAGTGCGACTCCGCAGACCAGGGAGACTGAGCGGAGAGCAGAGCCTCCACTTTCTACCTGCTCAGGCTGAGATGCCGGTGCGCTCACGGGGGTCTCTAATGCCAGTGCCAGTTCACGCAGGCGGACCGCGTCCTGTCCTCTCAGCTCTCCTGTCAGCTCGTTCAGTCTGGCAGCAAGTTGTCCCTTATCCCAGAACTCGACTCCCAGCCTGACACGTGCCGCGTTAAGGTCATGGTCAATCGCGTACTGGCTGGCAACCCAGAGGATGTAGTTGCGTTGAAAGTCGGAGCGCAGATGACTGGGTGTGGCGTTTTTGAGCTCGGTCGGCCATATCTCCCAGGCGAAGACCAGCCCTATGATCAGACCTACTACAAGCCCTGCAATGAAGGCATTCCTGGGCCGGCGAATGAGTTGTAAGAGTGTGTCCATACTTTGCCCCCTTGCCAGGTATGCGCCCTGTCCAATCGCAGGAATGCTGGCAGATAATATGGTATCCGGTGCGGATCAGGTTGCGACAAGCCCGAACCTCTGTCACGCCTGCATTTTACCATAAACGCAAGTAGCACACAAATAATTGTGGGGCGAAGCAGAAGTACGCTGATGCCGCTTTTCCCGCCCGGAGTCGAGGCTTCAGCCAGTTTGTGCCCCCCGGATTGGAATTTGCTTCGAAATCCCGGGCACCTGGACTCTACACGACTATGTTCACCAGCCGCCCGGGCACATAGAAGATCTGGCGCGGCTCTTTGCCTCCCAGATGCCGCTGCACGCTTTCATCGGCCAGGGCTGCCTGCCGGGCTGCCTCTTCCGTGACGTCAGCCGGCACGCTGATCCGTGCCCGTACTTTACCGTTAACCTGGACCACCAGAGTGATGATTTCCTCGGCAGCCAGTTCGGGGTTGAAACGTGGCCAGGGTTGCTGGTGAATGCTGTACGGGTGGCCCGTAAGTGTCCACAGTTCCTCAGCTATATGCGGGCAGCACGGAGCCAGCAAAAGGAGCAGCGTTTCAATAGCCTCGTCCCAGGCCGGCGTGCCGTAAACGCCGGTTTGCCTGAACCTGTAGAGCGCGTTGGTGAATTCCATCAGCGCGGAGATGATGGTGTTGAAAGTGAAAGCCTCCATATCGTCCGTGACACGCCTGATCGTCTTGTGCGTCCATCTTCTCAGCTCCGCGCTCTCACGCGGCTCAGCGGCCGGCTGGTTGTCCGGGCGATCTTCTGCCTGCTCAACGACCAGATTCCACACCCGGTTGAGCCATTTGTGTACTCCCTCGATCCCATGGGGGTCCCACGGCCCGCCCTGGTCCCAACGCCAGCCGAACATCAGGTAACCACGCACGGTATCGGCACCGTACCGCTCCACCAGATCATCCGGAGCAACAACGTTGCCCCGGCTCTTTGACATCTTCTCGCCATCCTCGCCCAGGATGGTGCCCTGGTTGCGCAACACGATCATCGGCTCGTCGAAATCAACCAGTCCCATATCCCGCATCGCTTTGGTGAAGAAGCGGGTATAGATGAGGTGCATGGTGGCGTGCTCAATGCCACCGGTGTACACGTCTACCGGCAGCCAGTATTCCCCCTCCTTGGGGTCAAAGGGGGCAGAGTTGGCATTGGCCGGCTCGCCTTCCCGGTAGTATGGACTGAGGTAGGCATACTGATACCATGACGAGCACACGAATGTGTCCATGGTGTCGGTCTCGCGTGTGGCCGGGCCGCCACACCTGGGACAACTGGTATGGAGGAAGCCCTCATGGAACTTGAGCGCGTTTTCTCCGGTGGCCGGGATGACAGCGTCGGTAGGCAGGAGCACAGGCAATTCCTCGTAAGGCACCGGGACAATTCCGCATTTATCGCAGTACACCACAGGGATAGGCGCACCCCAGTAGCGCTGGCGTGAGATGAGCCAGTCGCGCAGGCGATAGTTGACTGCGAACTTGCCGATCCCTCGCTCTGTGAGCCATTCCGTTGTCCGTTGCACCGCGGTCTCCCCGGGCGTCCCGGTCAGTGGGCCAGAGTTGATCATTGTGCCGTACTCGTGGTGGAACAATGCGTCCCGGTAAAACGGCAGGCTGTAGAGCATTTCCATTGTGGTGCGGAAGTGCTCCACCGCCGGGTCAAGTGCTTTACAACGGTTCAAAATGTACCGGTCAGCCTCTACCGAGTTAAGTTCCCAAATGCCATCAGCAAAAATGAAAAGCCAGCGTGCACCGACAATGTCGTTCCAGTAGCCGGGCTTCAGATGTCTGCGTATCAGCTCGACATATTGCTCTATCTGCCTGGCGCCGTGCAGGGTGACGTACAACCCTTCGCCCCGCTCCCCGACCTGGCCCACCTCGAATTCAATGCCCGCTGTCCTGAGTGCTTCGGCCAGGCCATCGCCTGCAGAGCCCGGGAATACCAGGCTTTTGGCCAGGCCGTCTGGTCGCTCGATCACCGGGATGATGGGCAGGCCGAATTTGAGAGCGAATTCGAAGTCCCGCTCATCGTGAGAGGGCACGCCCATAATGGCGCCTGTACCGTACGTCATCATCACGTAGTCAGAAATCCAGACGGGAATGTGTTCGTTATTGACCGGGTTAATTGCATAAGCGCCGATGAATACACCCGTTTTTTCCTTTTCCGTGGACAGGCGTTCGATTTCGGACTGGCGGGCTGCCTGGAATTTGTATGCCTCGACCGCCTCCCGGAGTTCTGGAGCGGTCAGCTTATCCACCAGGGGGTGTTCCGGGGCCAGCACCATGAAGGTGGCGCCCCACAACGTATCCGGCCGGGTGGTGAACACGACGATTGGATCGCCCTCCTCAGACATAAAGGTGACTTCCGCTCCCTCACTGCGCCCGATCCAGTTGGTCTGCATGGTCACCACCCGTTCAGGCCAGTCAATTTTTGAGAAATCGAGCAGCTCTTCGGCGTAATTGGTGATGCGCCAGAACCATTGTTCCAGCTCTTTTTTGATTACCGGTGTTCCGCAGCGCTCACAGTGGCGGTCCTGGCCCCATACCTGCTCACGTGCCAGGGTGGTATTGCACCTGGGGCAAAAGTCTACCGGTGCCTTCTTGCGATAAGCCAGCCCCATATCGTAGAGCTTCAGGAAGAACCATTGCGTCCAGCGGTAATAGCCGGGCAGGCAGGAGATAGCTTCACGCTCCCAGTCAAACATTGCGCCCATGCTTTTCAGTTGCTTACGCATGGTCTCGATGTTTGACATCGTCCACTTGTAGGGGTGATAGCCGTGTCTGATCGCTGCTTCCTCGGCGGGCAGGCCGAAGGCATCGAAGCCCATCGGGAACAGGACGTTATAGCCCCTCATACGCATATAGCGGGCACGCGCGTCTGACGGAGCCATGGCATACCAGTGACCGATGTGCAGGTCGCCTGATGGGTAGGGGAGCATTGTCAGAGCATAGTGTTTGGGCCTGCTGTGGTCTATGACGGAGCGATAAATTTTATCCTCCTCCCACTTCTTTTGCCATTTCTTCTCAATCTCTTGGGGTCTATATGGTATCGCCATTTCTCACCTTGTGATATTGCAGCCTGGGCGACCTGGCTGCAACACACTCCTCCTTTCACCAGGTTACACTCCCGGCCATCGCCCCTGGCCGAATTGTCCGCTGCTCGCCAGTGCCAGCAGTGCAGGCTTCTGTTCGGGCTGTGCTACAAGCGCGGCAATTAACGTAGAGTATACCACAGTGGCCTGTCCAGGCAAGTTTTGCGAGTTTTTTGCGTCCGCCCGGCCCAGGCCGGTCTCCACTGCACCCGATGTCGCCGACCACACTGCAGGACAACTGCGCAGTGACTGGCACCCGGGTTATTCCCGGCGTAGATTTGACTCCCCGGTACAGGCCATTGGACCTGCTCGCCGTAATTACGATGAGGGCGGCTGTTCAGGCCGATTGAAATCTCGTCCTCCCCGGGCACTCAGGGCCTATCCGAAAAACGTAACCGACGTATCCCTATGCACCGGTTTTTCTGACAGGCTCTCAGTGCCAGGCGTCAGCGAAGGCCGGCACTTCATGTGTGCATCACGAGAGAGGCGCGCGGCGAGGCCCGACCACTGACCGCAGGCCCGAAAAGAGTGTACGGGCAGGGCGCGCCTCGCCCCTGCTGTCACCGCCCGAATAGTTACCCCGGGCATAATGTTGCGCGCTCCGGATACTTA